>Ga0209511_1000638_pt1 | contig 34253 bp, 27 predicted proteins | sample SSSSmetaG_FD_184141 | JGI IMG/M metagenome (GOLD analysis project Ga0209511, IMG submission 184141) | Glacier valley bacterial and archeal communities from Borup Fiord, Nunavut, Canada, to study Microbial Dark Matter (Phase II) - ​SSSS... | ecosystem: Environmental > Aquatic > Freshwater > Ice >... | reverse complement strand
GTGAGCCGCTTGATCACGGGCGCGCCTTCCGCAACGGGCAGCCCTGACTCGGCGCGAATGCCTTGCTCAATCTCATACGCCATTGCCGGATTTGCCTTCAGATATTCTTTGGAGGCTTCGCGACCCTGGCCGAGCAAGCCGTCATGATAACGGTAGAAAGCGCCGCGCTTTTCGATCAGTCCGATGTTGGTGCCGATGTCCAGAATATCGCCAACTTTGCTGATGCCTTCAGCGTACATGATGTCGAACTCAGCTTCACGGAAAGGCGGCGCGACTTTATTCTTGGTCACTCGCACGCGCGTCCGGTTACCAATATCGTTTTCGCCACCTTTGATGGCCTGAATGCGCCGAATGTCGAGCCGCACGCTGGCGTAGAACTTCAAAGCGCGTCCGCCAGGGGTTGTTTCAGGGCTGCCGAACATCACGCCGATCTTTTCGCGTAACTGGTTGGTGAAGATCATCACGCAGCCGGAATGCTTGATCGCGCCGTTGAGCTTGCGCAGTGCCTGACTCATCAGACGCGCTTGCAAACCCATGTGACTATCACCCATTTCGCCTTCGATTTCAGCGCGCGGCACGAGCGCCGCCACGCTGTCCAGCACGATCACTTCAAGCGCGCCGCAACGCACCAGCGTTTCCACGATCTCCAGCGCTTGCTCGGCGGTGTCGGGCTGCGAGATGTACAGATTGTTCACATCGACGCCGATCTTCTGCGCATAAAGTGGGTCGAGCGCGTGCTCCATGTCGATGAACGCGCAAATGCCGCCGAGCTTCTGCGCTTCAGCGATGGCGTGCAGACAAAGCGTCGTCTTGCCCGAACTTTCCGGCCCGAAGATTTCGGTGATGCGACCACGCGGTAAGCCGCCGACGCCTAGCGCAATATCGATGGCAAGCGAGCCGGTCGGGATCGTTTCGACCTGCATATGATGCGCGTCACCCAACCGGATGACCGTGCCGTCGCCAAAACGTTTTGTCAAATCGGCAAGCGTAGCGTCGAGCGCCTTGCTTTTGCCGCTGTTTTCTGTTTGAGCGCTGTCTTTGCGAATGACTTCTTTGGGGGGTGCGCTCTCCTTGTGAGGAGCCTCTTTTTCTTTACGTGCGCCAGCAGGCATATCGATCACTCCACGCTATTCCGAATGGCTTATTTTACCGCAAATAGCGCGCGCCGTAAACAAATTGGTGAGGTGTTTTTGGGCGTGGGCAAAGGCCTTGACCCCTAACCCCCGCCCTTCCCCCGATTACAGGGGAAGGGAGTCAACTAGCTCCCTGGCGAGCTTGCGGGCAGGTCGCCGGATAGCGTGATCTCACCGATGCGCGCGTCATATTGGTGGCCGGACGCATAGACGCTCAATTGTTCGATGTACAGCGGCTTATCGGTGGGAAACTGTGAGCGCAAATCGCCTGAGTCGTAGACGTACCACACATCCGAGTTAACGTGCTCGTGCGCCAATCGACAGGTATCACAGGTGAGCGGGTAGGTTGCGTCTGCCAAGGAATAAAATCCGTGATGCCACTGCTGAAGCGCGCTTTGTGGATTCGACAAATCGGACGTCCACGTTATTTCGATCATGATCGGACATTCGGAGGCTTGAATGCCACACGCGGGCACGTCGGGAATATGCAGCTCAGGCTTGGTCGTCAGCTTAAGCCGCATGTGCAAGCGCAGCGATTGGTAAGGCGTTGCATTCAACCAGCCGTCGCGCCCGGCAGGATAGATCAAGCACGACGTTTCTCCGTGATGCAGCTGCGAGCCGATGCGCCACAAGTGCAAAGCGCCATAGTCTGCCGGGTCTTGCGCGTCATGATAGCGCTCAAATTGGCCGCTCGGTTCGCCCGAATCGGCACCGCTGACACACTGCCACCCGTCCGGCAGCGCCTGATCAGCAACGGGCTGCGAACTTTGGAAAAGGCCGGAAATGAGCAGCGTATAAGCGCTGTCGGCCATCTCGATCAGATCGCTTCCTGTAGCTGCACTGCCAATCTTGTTCGGCCACACCTGCTGTTCACGCATGGTTGGTAAGATCAGCCACGCCACGCCGCCTTGATTAAAGACGTGAAATTGCTGCGCTTGCCCGTTCAGGTCATGATCGGTACTCAATGTGTAGCGCCCTGCCGCCGTCAACTGCGCAGTGCCCGCTTGCGTGCCAACGCTCATTTGAAAGGCGCGAGTGCCGGGCGTGCTGTTCACAGTGAGCTGACCTGCATAATCAGCCAGCGCGATCGTATAACCGCCTCTGCTGACATTGAAACGTGGACGTTCAGCGCTGCGCACCGTGATATGGCTGCCCGCCATGAGGGTAAGCGCGGCCACCGTGTCGCCAGATTTGGTATCTACGAAAGTCAGAATACTCTGTGACTCGTCGTCAACCGTGATGCCCGTCTGCATATCGATACGATGCGCGTTGTTAACGATGATCTGGTCGTTAGGCGTCTGCAAGCGCACGCTGCCCCGGCTGACGGTAATATTGGCGCTGAGTGGGACAGGCGACTCGAAAACGAACCAATAAGCAGCCCAACCAATGCCAGCGCTCAACAGACAAAAACAGACAAAGCCGCTCAACACGAACAACCAGGCGATCGCTTGCGGATAGCGTCGGCTCATGCTAAAGGCGCTTCCTCGGCTAAGGTGCTTTCACAGATCATGCGCATCACGCTGAGCGGTGCCTGACGACCTGTCCAGGCTTCAAAGGCAGCGCCGCCCTGATAAACCAGCATTCCCAGGCCACCAATCGCGCGTGCGCCAGCTTTTTCGGCATCTTGCATCAAACGCGTTTTGAGCGGTCGATAAATGGTATCGTACAGCGTCACCTGCGGCGGAAAGGGCAGCGCCTCCGGCCATGGGGTAGCGTTCACATCCGGCCACATGCCGATCGGCGTGGCATTGATGATCAGCGTGGCGTCTTTAATCAACTTGGGCAGCGCCTCGTAACCGACTGCCGAGAGCGCCGCTTCCGGCCATGTTGAGCGCAGAAAATCGACAATCTGCTGAGCACGCGCAACCGTTCGATTCACCAGGATCACGCGCGCCTTGGATCGCATCAAGCCTGCCGCGCACGCTCGCGCCGCACCACCCGCGCCCAGGATCACGATTCGCGAAGCGCTGTCGATGCGAATGCCGTTGACTGCCATATCCGCCAGAAAGCCCGTCACATCGGTATTCAGCCCTTCAAGCTGGCCGGTATTGCGATCCACGCGGATAGTGTTGACCGCGCCTGCCGTTTGCACCGCATCGGTCACGCTTTGCAGCAGTGGGATCACATTCACTTTGTGGGGGACGGTCACGTTGACGCCGCGAAAGCCGAGCGCCGCCAACCCTTTGACGGCGGTGATCAGATCAGCATCGCGGACGGGCAGCGGCACATAGCGCCAGTTCAAGCCCATGTAGGCAAACGCTGCATTGTGCATAGCAGGTGACAACGAATGGGCAACCGGCCAACCGATGATCCCGACAAGCTGAGTTTGGCCGTCAATACTCATCGCGGCTGATCCTGCTCGCTAGTCTGATCATGCTGATAAAGGGTTTCAAAGCGCGTGAAGTAATCGGGAAATGTTTTTTGCGTGCAGGCCGGATCGCAAATGACGACGCCCGCCGTACGTAAACCCGTTACTGCGAAGGCCATTGCCATGCGATGATCATTGTAGGTTTGCACTTCGGCTGCGTGCAAAACGCTCGGCTCAATCCGTAGGCCATCCGCGAACTCGTCCACCGCTGCGCCGAGTCTGCGCAGTTCCGCGACAATGGCCGCGATCCGATCGGTTTCTTTGTGGCGCATGTGTCCCACGTTGCGAATAGTGACCGGGCTATCCGCATAAGGCGCGATTGCGGCTAAGGTTTGCGCTGTGTCGGAGACGGCGTTCATATCAACGTCAACGCCGTGAAGCTGTGCCGGGCCGTGGACTGTAATTCGATCAGTTCGATAGTCCACTGCACAGCCCATTTGCGCCAGAATATCCAGAAAGTGAATATCGCCTTGCAAGGATTCGCGGCTGAGATGTGGCACGCTGACAGTGCCCGCGCTGACGGCTGCCGCCGCGAAAAAGTAGCTGGCATTCGAGGCGTCCGGCTCGATCGTGTACGGCTGCGCACGGTAGCGCTGTCCGACGGGCGCGTGATAGCGGCGGTAATCCTCATGAGTGACGGTCACGCCGAACTGCTGCATCATGCGCAGTGTCGTATCGATATACGGCTGCGAAACCACCGTGCCCGTGATGCCCATCGTCACTTTGGCGCGCGCATAGGGAGCGATCATCAGCAGCGCCGACACATATTGACTGCTTTCGCTGGCGTCGAGCGCAGTCAGGCCGCCGCTTAAACCACTGGCATGAATGGTCAGCGGAAAATGTCCATTGTCCGCGCTGATCTCTGCGCCGAGCCGCCGTAAAGCGCTCAACAGCGGCGCGATCGGGCGTTCGCGCATTCGCGGCACGCCGTCAAAGTGGTATTCGCCGTCACCAAGACATACCGCCGCCGTCAGGAAGCGCGCCGCCGTGCCCGCATTACCGACGAACAAATCGGCGGTTTGCGCAGGGATGCTGCCGCTCAAGCCGTGAACAGTCAATGTGTTACGCGCGTCGTCCTGTTCAACGCTGAAGCCGAGCCGTCGCAAGCATTCCACAAACCAATGGCTATCCTCGCTGAACAGCGCGTTATCCAAGGTTGAGACGCCATCTGCTAATGCCGCTAATAACAGCGCGCGATTAGTGATGCTCTTTGAGCCGGGCACCGCGATCGTCACATCCGGCGGTGCGCTCAACGGTTTAATTTCGATCGAATCGGTCACGTCGTTCATGATCCCTGTTTCGGATTTTGCGGATTTTCTTTGCGCTTGGCGAACGCTTCACCCCACGCGCGGCGCTCCTCACGGGTGGCGCTGAGCCATGCTCGATCGGGCGGCGCATCGTTGACGAAGGCGGCCAACAGCGCGGTCAATTGTTCTTGTAAGCCAGCCAATGCCCGCCAGATTGCGTCCGTATTGGTTGCCATGACATCGCCCATCATGGCGAGATCGCTGCCCGCCAACCGTGTTGTATCGCGAAAACCAGTGGCAGCCAGTGCAAACAGTGTATCGCGCGATGCATCGTTTGCCACCTGTGCCACCAACCCCATGCTGAGCAGATACGGCAAATGACTGATGATCGCCACGTATTGATCGTGCAAAGTCGCATCCAACCAATATGGATTGCCACCCACAGCGCGCACCAGCGACTCCGCAAGCGTATTGTGATCGGGTTGGGAACGTCCGGCGTCGCACAAGACGAAGGTGCAGCCTGCGTACAGGGTCGGATCAGCCGCCGAAAAGCCGCTCGTTTCTTTGCCGCACATCGGGTGGCCGCCGATCGCGTACAGATGTGGCGGAAGCGATCGCATAGCCGCCACGATCTCCGATTTGGTGCTGCCCAGATCGATAATCAGCGCGCCCGGTTTGAGCGATGCACCGATCTCGTGAAGTTCAGCGAGCAAACTCAAAATAGTGCGGGCAGGGGTAGCCAGCACGATCACATCGGCGTCGAGCAAAGCGTCAGGCAGCGTATCAGCCACCCGATCGATTCCCTGATCGGGGGTGGCAGCAGCAAGCGCACGCGTTACCGGATCACTATCGAATCCGCACAACGCGCATACTTTGTCACGTAATGCCATTGCCAGCGACGCGCCCATCAGCCCTAAGCCAATGATACTGAAAGCGCTTTCGTCAAGTGGTTTGGTCAAGTTAGCCATAAGAAGCCCTCACCCCGGCCCCTCTCCCAAAGGCGAGGGGTGCAATACGTAGTTTGAAAGTCCCTCTCCCAAAGGCGAGGGATTAGGGTGAGGACTGTATTCATTTTAGCCAACTTTACAGCGTGCGATCGACGGCTTCCGCGATGCGCCGCAAATCGGTCACCAGTTTGGCGAATTGTTCTGGTCGCAAGGATTGCGCGCCGTCCGAGAGGGCTTTCTCAGGGTTGCAATGCACTTCGATGATCAACCCATCCGCGCCCGCCGCGATCGCCGCTTTGGAGGCCGCTGCAACATATTCGCGCTTGCCCGTAGCGTGGCTCGGATCGGCCAGGATCGGCAGATGCGTTTTGAGTTTGAGCACTGGAATCGCGTTGATGTCGAATGTGTTGCGCGTGTACGTCTCGAAGGTGCGGATACCGCGCTCGCACAGCATGATCCGATTATTGCCATGCGCCAGGATGTATTCGGCAGACATGAGCAGTTCTTCCATGGTGCTCATCAGGCCGCGCTTGAGCAGTACTGTATGCTGCGACTCGCCCACCGCGTTGAGCAGCGTATAGTTCTGCATATTGCGCGCGCCGATTTGCAGCACATCCGCATACTTGCAGACTAGCGGCACCAGTGCCGGGTCCATCACTTCGGTGACGATCGGTAGGCCGGTCGCTTCGCGCGCTTCCGCCAGCAGTTCGAGTCCTTCTTCGCCTAACCCCTGGAATGAGTACGGCGACGAGCGTGGCTTATAAGCGCCACCGCGTAAAGCAGTTGCGCCCGCCTCTTTGACCGCGTGCGCCGTCTCCAGCATTTGCGTCCGGTTTTCGACCGAGCATGGGCCAGCGATCAAAGTTAATTTGATGTCGCCTACCACTGAGCCATTCAGCGGCACCAGGGTATTGGCCGGATGAAAATCGCGGCTGGCAAGTTTGTACGGGCTGGTCACGCGCATGGTTCGTTCAACGCCATCTAACAAGGTGAATTCCTCGCCTTCCATCAGCACTCGATCTTCGCCGACAACACCGATAATGGTGCGTTCCTGCCCTTCGGACAAATGCGCGCCGTAGCCGAGTTCTTTAATCCGCGTGACAACGCTGGCAATTTGTTTGGTGGTAGCGCCGGACTGCATAATGATGATCATTAGTTTCTTTCCTGTTTTTGAGGGACTTGACTAACTGAATTTTTAGATTACTTTTCAAGCGATTGCGCCGTTTCGGACGCAGGGGCGCTGGAATGCTGAACGGCACTGCGATCAGGCCGTAAGTTTACCGCACCACGAATGTAGATGTGCTGCACATCCGTCAGCGCAGCAGACGTGTTCCAGTGAATGAGCACGCGGATACAACTTTGCAAGCCGTGTGGCACGCTCATTTCGTGGCTGCACATCAGGGCAGCGTCATGCCAACCCAACTGTCGCGCCGCCAGTGCCGGATATTCGGCGTTCAGGTCGGGCGTAGTCGTGAAAAACGCGCTGGCGACATCTTCTTCGCGGATGCCGTTAGCATCGATCATGCGCTGCAACATATCGCGCGTCGCCTCCAGGATCGCAGGCGCGCTGTTATCGGTCGCCGTAGTTGCGCCGCGTACGCCGCGACATACGATGGGGCGTTGAATAGAGTATTGGCCGTTATTTGAGATTACATCTGTCATGCGGCACCTCCTGAATTTTCCAAAGCACTCGATTGATTACGTAAAGTTTGATCAGCGACGGAGAGCGGCTGCGTATTTTCGAGTAAATCGACCTGTGCATTTTTAATCGCTAACAATCGTGCGAATAACCGATCCTGATCAACCTTGCTGAAGGACTCGCTTCCTGGCACTTCCTCATCATAATAAACCCCACCCCCCCAACGCTGTTCGAAAAAGTGCTGATCGTAGATCGCTTGCAAGTCGAGTGTTAAAGTACCGTCTGCCGCACTGAGTGGTACATCGATCACAGGCATTCGCACATCCACGCCGAACGGGTAAACATCGACACTCAGCGGAATTTTCAGCATTCCCGAACCCGCCGTCTCGCGACCCTGCGGACGGGTGATCGCGACGTAGTAGGGCGTGGCGTTCGCTGCGCGCGCTGCCGCCGACACTGGATAAACTGATACATACGGGCGTAAACCCGTCACGGGCGGCATAGTATCAAGATAATGCAGCTCAACCAGATTCAAACTTGCCCGCAGCGTTTCTTCCCGTTTGCGATCGTAGGCGTCCGCTTTCAAGCGATCGTTGATGTTGGACGGTGATAACAACTCAAAACGCGTGATCGGCACATCGGTTTCATCAGGACGGCGACGGTACAGCATCACTGCTTTCTGATACTCGTCTTCCGCAATTTCCAATACGCCGCTGAACGATTGGCGCACGGATGTACTGCTTTGCGGCGCATGAACGCTGAGCACAGCCGATCGGTTCGGCTCGTTCAGGATCAGCACGTCCGGCTCACTGCGCGTTTTGATCTGCATCGAGTCTTCGGTTGTCGCATAGTAATCAGCGGGCAGCAAACGGTTGAGGCCGCGCGCGATCTCGTTGATATGCTGATCGTGAAAACTCGACCAACCGCCGTTCGGTTGCTCCAACTTACGTTGAAGATGTACGTTGATCCCCGCATACTGGTTATAGTTCGATCGAATGTGTGGTCGATTAATGGCAAGCCCCTTATCACTAAAAAAAGGCGCAGAAACAAAAAAGGCGCAGAGCGGTGTGCTCTGCGCCTTTTGAATTTCCTGTTGTTTACGTCGTCAGGTCGTTCGGCTGCCAGGCAGTACCCGCTCTAAGGTGCTTACGCCCTTAAAGTAAAAGTAGCCATAAAAGTAGCGTCCCGCCGCACTGATGGGCGTTGACTGCTGGTATATGGCGAACTGCGGAAGCACTTGTGACACGATCACTCACCTTTTGACTTGCGAACAGCATAACACAGCTCAGCGTTAAAAGTCAACTTTTGGTCATTGTGCAGATGCACAAGATCAACAAGCGCCGCGTAAACTGATCGCCAATGTCCGCACGGCGTCGATTCCGCTGATCTCGTCCGTGGCGTTGGCGTAAGCGCGGATCAAGGCACTGCCGACGATGAAGCCATTTGCCACCTGCCCCACCTGTCGCGCCTGTTCAGCATCACTGATGCCGAAGCCAACGCTTAACGGTAAATCAGTGACCGCTCGTACCCGATCGATGAACGCACCTAAATCGCCGGATAGTGCCTGACGTGCGCCCGTAACGCCCGTCACGGATACCAGATAGATGAAGCCCCGCGAGGTAGCGCTCACTCGCGTAATCCGTTCGGCGCTGCTGGTTGGCGCAAGCAGCCCGATCAGCGCTAAATGCTGAGCATCACACAAGGTGAGCAAATCACGCGCTTCTTCGGGCGGCAAATCCGGCACAATGAAACCATCCGCGCCGATATTCGCCACATCCGTCACATAGCGATCCAAGCCATAGGATAGCATCGGATTGAAATAGCTCATGAGCACTAATGGAACATGCGAATTGGGATTGGCAGCGCGCAGTTGACGCACGGCTTCTACACAATCGTGCAAATTGACACCCTGCTCAAGCGCGGTTTTTCCGGCAGCCTGAACCACCACGCCGTCTGCCACGGGATCGGAGAACGGCACACCGCATTCGATCACGTCAGCTCCTGCGTCGATCAAGATTTGTACGATCATGATCGAGGTGGGTAAATCAGGGTAGCCGATCATCCAATAGGGCATGAACGTAGCGCGGCCTTCCGTTCCGGCACGCGCGAAAGTATCAGTGATAGCGGCGGTACCCTGTAAAAGTGTTGCAGAAACTGTTTCTGTCATTGCGAACCCCATTTTCTGTACGCCAAAATTTTGCAAATAACCTGATTGACTGCTGACCAAAGGATAACCTATTTTGAGGTACCAAATGGACGGCTCAACTTGTTAATGCATTATCAAAAGTTGTTAAGATTGTGTTTTGAAACATTCGTACTCGCTTAATATGAATTATCATACCTTAAGTCAATAGCGAAAAGGTCGTACATGTCTGTTGTTGAACCTCATGCAGCGCATGGTAAGCATGTTAAGTATACGTACCTTAGTGATGATATTCATGAGGTGATTTTCAACGAAGCATCGATGTGTGCCATTGACGAGTGGATATACATTTGTGAATATACTGTGAGCCAAACCGCTTCAATAGGTCTCGTACGCCAATTGATTGATCTGCGTGTCGGGCTGCCTTCCAGCGTATACGCCATTCGACAGGTGCACGGTTTGATGCTGCGCTGTCCGGGCGCGCCGCCTTCACGGGTTGCCGTGCTGCATACGCGTCGCACAACAGGCGTAACGGAAGTGTTCATCAAGCTGCTTAACCTGCTGCCTGATGAACAAGCACGCTTGCAAATCCGTTATTTCACCGAAAACGAGCGCGACGCGGCCATTGCCTGGCTGCTGATTGATCCCGATAAAGCGCTCCGTTAGCCTAACTTTTCATCGTGCTCAGCACTGTATCCAAATCTTTATCACCGCGTCCCGATAAATTGACCAGCAAGATCGACTCGCGTGACATGGTCGGTGCCAGCCGGATCGCTTCGGCCACCGCGTGCGAGCTTTCCAATGCCGGGATAATCCCTTCGGTGCGGCACAACGTGTGAAAAGCGCTCAACGCTTCGTCGTCGGTGGCGAGCGTGTACTGAGCGCGGCCAATATCGCGTAAATGGCTGTGCTCCGGCCCCACTGAGGCGTAATCCAGTCCGGCAGAAATGCTATGCGTATTGACAATCTGACCGTCGGCATCTTGCAGCACATACGAGCGCGTGCCTTGCAATACACCCGGTCGCCCCATCGTCGGATCGGCAAAGCGTGCGGCATGTTTACCGCTGGCAACGCCGTGTCCACCCGCTTCAACGCCGATCAGCTTGACCGACTCGTCGTTCAGGAACGCATCGAACAGACCGATCGCGTTGCTACCACCGCCCACGCAGGCGATCGCCACATCCGGCAAACGTCCGGTGCGCTCGATGATCTGCTGACGCGCTTCACGCCCGATGATCGCTTGAAAGTCACGTACCATCATCGGGTACGGATGCGGTCCGAGCGCTGAGCCGAGCAGATAATAAGTATCGCGCACGTTGGTCACCCAATCGCGCAGCGCTTCGTTGATCGCGTCCTTGAGTGTTTTCGTGCCGCTCTCGACCGTGCACACTTCCGCGCCGAGCAAGCGCATCCGAAAAACGTTTGGCTGTTGACGGGCAATATCGACGCTACCCATGTAAACGTGACAGTCCAACCCAAGCAGCGCGCACACGGTTGCGGACGCCACGCCATGCTGACCAGCGCCTGTTTCCGCGATCACGCGCGGCTTGCCGATTCGTTTGGCGATCAACGCCTGGCCGAGCGCATTGTTGATCTTGTGAGCGCCGGTATGCGCCAGGTCTTCGCGCTTCAGATAGATTTGCGCGCCGCCAAGCTGTTCGCTGAGCCGTTGGGCATAGGTAAGCGCCGTTGGGCGTCCAGTATACGTGCGATGCAGATCGGCCAATTCCTGTTGAAAGGTCGGATCGCTGCGCACGGATAAATATTCGGCGGTCAGTTCGTCCAGTGCTGGAACGAGCGTTTCTGGCACAAAACGTCCGCCGTATGCGCCAAAGTAGCCGCGCTCATCGGGCAGCGCCACATCACCGAATTGGTCGGTGTGGCTGTTATTCGTAGTTGTAGTTGCTAAAGGGCTGTTCATAAAACGATTCCTGATAAGCTGCACGAGTATGTTAAAAGGCTTTACCCTGAACCGTCAATTTATCAGATCGAGCGGAATATTGCAATTGGATCGAGCACACACTTCACAATTATTGACCCCTAACCCCTGCCCTTTCCCCGTGTACAGGGGAAAGGAGTCAGAAGGAGGGACTTTTCCGACTCCCCTTGCCCTGTAATCGGGGAAAGGGGTTGGGGGTTAGGGGTCAATAATAGTTTATTCGTCGAAAGCGGCAGCGGGTTCTTCGGCAGTCTCGCTCGCACCACCGCCGCTGATCATCGAAACGGGCAGTGCCGCGCTGTTTTCGCGGATGGTCGTTTCGATCTCGTAGGCCACCGCCGGATTGTCGCGCAAGAACTGTTTGGCATTCTCGCGACCCTGGCCGAGCATCCCGTCGTTGTAACGGAAGAATGCGCCGCGCTTGTCGATAATGCCCATGCTGGTGCCCAATTCGAGGATGTCACCCGATTTGCTGATGCCTTCGTTGTACATGATGTCGAACTCAGCCTGACGGAACGGCGGCGCGACCTTGTTCTTGGTGATCTTCACGCGCGTCCGGTTGCCGACCACATCTTCGCCTTGCTTGATCGCCTGGATGCGTCGAATGTCGATACGGACGCTGGCATAGAACTTGAGCGCGCGTCCGCCGGAAGTCGTCTCCGGGTTGCCGAACATGACGCCGATCTTTTCGCGCAGTTGGTTGGTGAACATCATGGCGGTATTGGTCGTCTTGATTGCGCCGTTCAGCTTACGTAGCGCCTGGCTCATCAAGCGCGCCTGCAAACCAACGTGACTGTCGCCCATTTCGCCTTCGATTTCGGCGCGTGGCACCAGTGCGGCTACGCTGTCCAGCACCACAATGTCCAGTGCGCTGGAACGTACCAACGCTTCGGTGATCTCAAGCGCTTGTTCGGCGGTGTCGGGCTGCGCAATGTACAGATTGTTCACATCGACGCCGATCCGCTCGGCATAGCTAGGATCGAGCGCGTGCTCCATATCGATGAACGCGCACACGCCGCCGCGCGCTTGTGCTTCAGCGATGGTATGGAGGCACAGCGTCGTTTTGCCTGAACTTTCCGGTCCATAGATTTCGGTGATGCGGCCACGCGGGATGCCACCCACACCCAACGCAATATCGACCGCCAGTGAGCCGGTTGGGATCACGTTCACTTGCAAGTGCTGTGCATCGCCCAGGCGAACGATCGTACCGTCGCCAAAACGTTTGGTCAATTCCGTAATTGCTTTTTCAAGCGACTGATCGCGCGGTACTTCTTTAGCTTCTTTGGTCATGATAACCCTGTTAAAAATTCGAGCTTAGAACGAGTGTTCTGATGATAACGCCGTTATATAAAATTGTCAAGCGTTTTTTCGTCTCCTAACCAATTTCAATCCAACGCCGTACCCACTGCTGAAGTTAATACGTTCAAACCCGCTCAAACGAAAACGGTGCTACAATGGTTTGTGGTAAAACATCCGCATCGCTGATCAAAAACGAACTATTCGCGCACACGTCGCGTCGCTAAGGAACCAAAATGGCAGGCTTGATCGGGCAAACTCTGGGCAATTATGAAATACTGTCGATGTTGGGCGAAGGTGGCATGGCGACCGTGTATCGCGCTCGCCAGCGCACTATGCAGCGCGACGTAGCGATCAAAGTTATCAAAACCAATCTGGCGAACACCGAAGAATTCAAACTGCGCTTTGAGCGTGAGGCGCGCACGGTGGCAGCGCTCAATCAACCCCATATTTCAAAAGTCTTTGATTTCGGTGAGCAGGGCGACATGGTGTACCTGGTCATGGAGCTGCAATCCGGCGGAAGCCTGTCGGATTTGATCAAGAACGGTCCGCTGCCCATTGAACAAACGGCTAAACTGCTCGATCAGATTGCATCGGCGCTGGACTACGCGCACCGTCAGGGAATCGTCCACCGCGATTTGAAGCCACAAAACATCTTGCTGGATACTGAAGGCAACGCCATTCTATCCGATTTTGGGATTGCCAAGATTTTGAACGCGAATACCGCCGCGCTCACCCAAAGCAGCGCGGCGCTCGGCACACCCTATTACATGTCCCCGGAGCAGTGGCAGGGGCGCGATATTGATGCGCGTGCAGATATTTATGCGCTCGGCGTGATGCTTTTTCAGATGTTGTCAGGGCAGATGCCATTTCAGGGTGATACACCGTTCAGTATCATGCACAAGCACATTTATGATACGCCGCCGTCGATTGGCAGCTACCGCCCTGAGCTTCCGATGTCGGTTGATGCTGTCATTAAACGGGCGCTCGCCAAAAATCGTGATGATCGCTATGCCAGTGCTGGTGAATTGGCAAAAGCGTTTCGAGCATCGCTGACGGGTGGCGCGAATGTCGATACCGCCGGGTTTGTGCAAGTGGCGAGCGCTACGGGCAGCACAGTTGGCGTTGCGAGCAGCACTAACAGCGGCAAAGCGCCTGTGACCGCTATTCTTAATGCGAGCACCGTTGTACCTGCAAAGACCGAGGTGCTCCCAACGCGCGGCTTGAACCCATTGATTCCGGTCGGCGTGATCAGTTTGATCGTGATCCTGGTGTTGATCGCAGCGATCGTTCCGGCGCTTTCCAACAAAACAGGCAGCGCTACAGCGACTCAGACAAACCTTGCCGTAGCAGTGGTACCGTCGTCAACGCTGACGCTAACCAATACCACTGTACCGCCGAGCACCAGTTCGCTCCCGCCCACGGCAACGACAGCGCCGAGTGCCAGTCCCATTCCATCCACAGCGACCACGCAGCCGAGCGCAACGGTACCGCCGAGCACCACTCCAGATGCCAGCCAAACAGCGTTGCAACTCGCTTTCATCAACCAAAACACCGCAATCGCAGTGACCGGAGCGGCGCTCAGCACGCTGCAAGCCAACTTTCAGGCGACCCAAACGCAAGCGAATAAACCGACGATCACCAATACCAGTTCAGCAACGGCCCTTCCGACTACAGCACTGCCCGCCACGCTGACCAGCACTGCAACATTCACCGCAGCCGCAACATTAACTATTGTGCCCGGCACTGTCGCGCCTACCATGAACATGACCGCCATGTCTGCCTCGGTAGTGCCCACCGCCACGCCGATCAACGCAACGCCGCTGCCGATCGTGGGCAGCGCGGCTTTTGTCGATAAAACGGCTGGCGCGCACCTCGACTCGTTCACGCTGTCGCTCACGGGTTTGGCGCTTCCCACAGAAGGCCAACAATATGTGGCGTGGTTGACCGAACCCGAAGGCACGCCGTTCAGCCTGGGCAAGCTGAATGTTAAAGCCGATGGCACAGCGGCGTTCGTTTATGTCAATCCCAAGCCGGATAACCTGCTCACCAAATACAGTGCAGTATTGATCACGCTGCAAGGTGCCGATCTCAAAGTATTGGGGCCGATCCAATACAGCGGCTTGATCCCGCGCCTGGCAAAAGTACACGTTCGGCATGTGCTGGCAAAATTCCCCGGAACGCCTAACACTATTGGCTTATTGATCGGCACGCTGGCGCAAGAAGCTGAACTGACCGATCACATCAACTTTTTGGGCGACTCGATCAACAAAGGCGATCTGCCGCTTGCCAAACTGCATTTGGAGCACATCTACAACATCATCGCCGGAAAAGAGGACGCCAAAGACCTGAACGGCGATCATCAGATAGCGGTCATGCCGCCTGGCGATGGGTTCGGTATGTTTAACTATTTGACGACGTTCGTTCAGCACGCCGATTTAGCCGCTGCCCAACCGGACGCGACCGACACCATCAAAGTGGTGGATTTGCATATCCGCGCCAGCGCAGCAACCACAACTATGCTGCTCACGCAAATTCAGGCGATCGCGCAGGATGGAGAGGCCAAAACGCGCACGACTGATCTCAAGCCGCTAGCCGCACAGCTTCTCGCGCTCAATAATCAGGTGCTTAAAGGCAGCACTGCGGCGACCGCGCCAGCTACCAAAGATGCGAACAATGCTACTCCCAACGGCTTGGCTGCGCTGTATACCGACACGCTGCGCATGGCAGCTTTCCCGATCGTGGTGGGCGACGTGATCACCAGCACGAATGCTCAGGCACTCGTGGCCGCTGGCGCAACAAATACCGCAACGGCTGCGATGACAAAAAACCCCACCGAACTCCCGAACAGCGTTACGATCATTATGGAAGGTACGGAGTTCATGACCAAAACGATCACGGTGAAGGTGGGCACCTCGATCATTTTCAGCAATCAATCAGACACTCAGCACACCGCAACGGCTGATGATAACAGCTTCGATACCAAGGTGATCGAACCCGGCACAAGCTCAGCACCGATCAAGATGAACAAGCCTGGCATCTACCCCTTCTATTGCCAATTTCACGGCGGGATAGGCGGCGTCGGCATGTCCGGGACGATCACCGTACAATAATTAATTGACCCCTGGGCCCCACCCTTCTCCTGTAATTGGAGGAAGGGAGTCAGAACGTCGAATATGCGCCGTCAGCCCATCCCTATCAAGCGGAAGCCAAATTGACTGCCGGTGCCGGGGATGCTCTGCACTTCGAGTTCGCTGCCCATCAGCTTGAGCAGTTGCATCGCGATCGGCACGCCCAACCCATAGCCTTTTTGCGAAGTAACCAGTTCGTTGTCGGCGCGGAAAAAGAGTTCACCGAGGCGCGCCAGTTCTTCAGGCTTGAGGCCGATGCCGTTGTCCGTGATGGTTATATGCAGCACATTACCGTCGAGTCGCTCGGCGCTGATCGCAATTTGGCTGCTGCCAGGGGGGGTATATTGCAGTGCATTCTGCGTCAGTTTGACCATCACTTTTGCAAGCTGGCGCGCATCGAGGGTCAGGATCGGCAAGCCTTGCGGCACGTCCCAGGTCACCTGATGCTCGAATTTGGCAATGAGCGGCTCGACTTGCTTTTGCACATCCATCACGATCTGGCCGAACGTCGTCATTTTGCTGTCGAGCTTGATCCGTCCGCTGTTCAGCTTGCTGATATCGCTGATGTCGGTGACCAGACTTTCCATGCTCATGACGTTATTACGGATGGTGTCCGCGAACTGCTTCTGCATATCGTTCAGCGGGCCGATCAAATCGGGTTTGGCGAGCATATCGGAATAGCCGCGAATGCTGGTCATTGGCTTGCGAATCTCGTGCACCATGACCGAGCTGAAAGTCGCCGTATCCTGGACTGCCCGTTCGAGTTCAGCGCGCAGTTGTTCGGCGTCCATGCCCTCACCACGCAATGCAGCATTTTTCAGCAGCGTATCAAGCTGCGCTAAATGCTGTTTGAGCGCTGCCACATCCAACGACTCGGCGGGCGCTTGCAGCTGTGCTTGCATCTGTACGACGAGCGTTTGCGCTTCGGCAAGTGGACTATCAACTCTTGGTTGTTCGGTCATTATTCTTCAAATACTCCTCTGGAAGCACAAGCCACTGTTCACGTTCCCCACCAACCTGGTGCGTATAATGGCGTACCTCGCGCGTCATACTTTCGATGTTATCCCAAAACGTACTGATTTGCGACTGATAACAGGCAATCGCTGCGATCTTTTTATCGAGTGCATCGTTATCGATCGGGTGCGTCACCGGAATCGCGGTATAACGGGTTTCGGGGGTATCAAACTGTGCCAGCGTCTTAGCGATCGCATCACGCTTGCGCACGCTGTACGGGTATTCTTCGTAATAAATGACGTAGACATCGGGACGACTGGCAAACGCCATGCGTGACAGGATACGCACGAGCTGATGATCAACATGATTGCCGACGCCTAACGGCACATGCACCGTATCATCGGCGGCGACGCGACGGCTGAATTGGTGAATACGCTGACCGTCCATAATTTCACGCAAGGCGCTGTCGTTTGGCCGAATAAAGCCAAAAATTGCGTTGACATCGCTATACAGCAGTGACGTGTCGGTACGATAGACTGCTTCCGGCCACGGCCAAAGCTCGACTTCCGCACCTAATACAGCGGCAGCAGCGCGATCCTCAGCGCGGCGTGCTTCGGTGACTGCGGAGTCTCTGCCTAATCCCCAACGTGCCCAAAGCTCCTCAACAAACAAACCGGGCGTCAAAGCGGGGTCTGGATCGCCTGCCATAACGGTGACGATCACCGCCCGTTCGTCGCGCGCCGTGAGCATTGCGATTTGTCCGCCACAGCTCAATACGGCGTCGTCCGCGTGCGGCGATAAGAACCAGTGTGTCATACAAAATTCCTCATCTGGCAGGGCTTATTTGGCAGGGCTTACGCCGTGACGGGCAGCGTAAACGTGAACGTGCTGCCCTTGCCGGGCGTGCTCTGAATATCCAGTTGGCCGTTCATCAGTTCGATCAGGTTGCGCGTGATCGCAAAGCCAAGTCCGGTGCCGGGTTGATTCAATGCGTTTTCGCCGCGCCAAAATTTTACACCCAGGTTAGCGAGCTGTTCGGGCGTCATGCCAACTCCGCTGTCCGCGACCGTGAACGCAATCCGATCGCTTGTCCGCTTTGCCGTGACGTTGATCGTGCCTTTATCGGGCGTGTACTTGTACGCATTGCTGATCAGGTTCAGCAGCACTTGCGTCAGCCGTTCTTCGTCAGCGTGAACCAACGGCAAATTTGGCTCGATCGTAACATTCAAAATGTGGCCGCGCCGTTCGATCTCGGTAGAAGTGCCCTCAACTGCCAGATCGATCGCTTGCTTTACGTTCACATCGGCGGGTTCGATACGCAAGTTGCCCGTTTCGATGCGGCTGATGTCGCTCAGGTCGCTGACGAGCACCTTCATTCGGTTGACCGCATTTTTGATGGTGGTGATGAACTGCGCTTGCCGATCGGTGACCGTGCCGACCAATGGCAGCAGATCAGCATAACCGCTGATGCTGGTCATGGGCACTTTGAGTTCATGGGCGACAATGCTCACAAACTCGGATTTGGCGTCGTTGGCAGCGCGTACGGCGTCGTATAAACGTCCGTTTTCGATCGCAATAGCTGCCCGATCCGCGACGCGCACGACGAGCGGCTGCGCTTCTGGCGGGAACGCTTGCGGATCAGTCGCAACCAGCGTGATCACGCCTATCACCTGATTTTCACGGCGGATAGGAACGCAAAAGATGATTGGTGCGCTGGTCGCTGCACTATCGGTATTCACGGTGGCGGCTTGTAACACTGATTCTTGCGTCTTAATCACGCGCATCACGATCGGATACAAGGACGATTTAGCATCGATCGATGTACCCTGTGGCAATAAATCCGAGGTGCCGAGGTGCGAAACCACTTGCATCAGGCCGCTTTCGGTATTGAGCAAGCTCAGGCTGGCACTCTGCGCTTTACACACGCGCATCGACCATTCCAGTGTGATCGACATCGTTTTGGTCATGTCGAGCGTTTCGTTGAGCTGACGGTCGATCCATTGCAACAGCGTCAATTCTTCAACGCGCGCCGCCAACGCTTTATCGGTAGCACTGAACAAGCGCGCATTTTCGATCGCGACGGCGGCTTGTCCGGCGAAAGCATCCAGCGCTTCCAAATCTTTTTCGCTGAACAAGCCCGTCCGCATCCGGTTATCGACGTACACCACGCCAATGATCTGGCCGCGCGTCCGCAGTGGGCTTGCCATGATGCTGCGCAGCGCGTTGGCAACCACCGATTGAGTGCCCGCGAAGCGCGGGTCTTCCTGTGCATTGGTGGTCACAATGGCCGTGCCGCTGTCTACTACGCGCCGCGTGATCGTGCGACTCACGGAAAACGTATCGCTGCTGAGCGTGGCCTGATCGAAGTTGCGCGCCACCCGCACATTGAGGTGTCCGTCATCATCGAGCAGCATCAAAAAGCCGCGCTCGGCCATCGTGAGTTGAATAATGGCGTCCATCACCTGATCGAGCACCGTTTGCAGATCGAGCGACGAACCGATCACGCGGCTGACTTCATACAAAGCCGCGAGCCGTTCTTGCTGACCGCTTTGTTTGCGATCGCTATCAAGTTCGGCCATCAGTTGGTCGATCGAGGCTAGCCGCGAGTCGAAATACGACTGCTCGACTCGTCCGGCCTGTACCTGGCTGCGCAGCAATTGAAGCGTCTGGCGAGCGCCGACCAACGCTGTATCGAGTTCGCGACCAGTACGGCGCGGAGTTCCTGTCGTCATCAGTGGGCAATCCTTTTGCTAACATGCTCTTGATAATAGATACATAAATCGGTAAGTGGGCAGCGTTCGCAGGCCGGGCCACGCGCGCGGCAAATTTCGCGCCCGTGACGGATCAAATTCAAATGCGCTTCGTAGTATTGGTCTTGCGGCACGATCGCCTCCATCACGTCATGTGCACGATCGACGGTCACTTTCGGGCCGATCAACCCAAGCCGCTGTGATACGCGATAAACGTGCGTATCGACCGGGAAAGCCGCTTTATTGAAAGCGAAGCACAGGATGATCGCTGCTGTCTTGGGGCCAACCCCATTCATGCTCACCAACCAGGCTTTGGCCTCAGCGACGGTCATAGTTTGCAGCACATCCAACGTAAGGCTGCCTTGCCGATCGGTGATTAAGCGCAAGGCTTGCTGAATGCGCGGTCCCTTTTGATTGGCAAGTCCGGCAGGCCGTATAGCATCGATCACAACCTCACTAGCCGCATCCCGAACCGCTTCCCAGGTGGGCAGCCGCTCGCGCAGCCGCATAAAGCCACGATCGCGATTGCTATCGGTAGTGCTCTGACTCAAGATCGTGTTGACCAATTCATCGACGGGGGGCAGTACCTGTCGCCATTCAGGACGCCCGTACAGTGCCATCAAGCGCTGTGCGATCAGCGCGTATTTAGTTTGCAAAGCGGACAGCGTTTCCATAGTGAATAATTGTAGCCGTTTTAACCCGTGGGGCAAATAGGCGTGCAGGGGCGTGTAAAGTCAAGAAAATGGCTACAAATTTCGGTAAGCACGGTACGTTGACCCCTAACCCCCGCCCTTTCCCCGCTTACAGGGCAAGGGAGTCAAACGCCGTATGAAAGTCCCGCCCTGTAAGCGGGGAATGCTCCTTCCCCAACGATGGGGAAGGCTGGGATAGGGCAGATTTAGGGAGGGGTCAACGACTTTGCAATTGCGCTGGCATCTCTCCGACCCCTTGCACCTTTTTATCGCGTGCTGCGTATAATTAAAGGGAGATGCTTCTCGACAATCCCGCTTTTTTGGAAGGACACACCACGATTATGTCAAGTGCAGCGATGCGTGCCTCGCGGACTGCCACGCGCACGCGACTGTTACCCGCACAACTATCCGCGCGATTACTACAAACCCGCTTTACTTTGATCGGTGCTGCGGCGCTGCTCACCCTTTTGGCGCTGCTCATGATGTGGCGCGCATCAGAGGCTTACCTTGCAACGCATGAGCAGTTCCGCCTCATTGTTCAGGATAGTGCCGCCAAAGTCGATGCGTCCGAGTCGGCTATTCAAGCGATCGCCAGCGTAGATGCACAAGCCGCCAGTTACATTGCAACCGCCGCCGATAGCGCAATCCATTGGTCGTCACTCCAAGCTGTTCATGACAACTTTCAGGCTTTTCGCAACCAAATGTTCGCGGTCTACGGTGCGCTGCCAGACAACGTAAAGATAGATCGGAATACGACCGATCCAGAAGGCGTTGCGTTTAATAAAGTTCAATATTTCGCGTTCGATCAATTCTGGCAGCACATCGGCAATATGCTCACTGCGCAGGAAAAGGGCGATCACGCAACCGCTGTGCAAGAATACGTGATTGCTGATAATTATCTGCAAAATCAAATTGCGCCGTATTTGTTGAAGCTGGATAGCATCAATTACGACCAGATGAAGATCACCCAGGCTAAAGCCACCAGCGATATCAACCTGCAAACGTTGCTGCTAGCCGTGCCGCTGATTGCATTGGCGATCGGCTTGACGGCACTCTCGTTCTGGCTGCGCCGAAAAGTTCGCCGCGTGCTGACCCCTACGCTCGATGTAGCCATGGTGATCGGCTGGCTGCTAGTGATCGCAATGCTGGCTGATCTGCGACAAGCGCCCGGTCAACTGGATACGATGGTCGTAGGCGATTATTACAGCGTGAGCGCCAGTGCCCGCGCGCTGGCTTACGCCGATCAAGCCAACAGCGCGCAAGCTGGCTCAGTCGTTGATGTCAATCTTGCCAATGCACCCGCCTGGCAAGGAACATTTGACAGCAACAAACATATCATTGAGGTGAGCATTTGCGGTACGACGGGCTGTTTAGCGACGCCATTCACCGTCGGCAGTGGCGATCAAACGCGGATCACGCCGGATGTGATCTCGCACGCGAAAGACGAATTGACCGTTGATAAAACGCTGACAGGTGGCATTGTGCCGCTTGTCGCCAACGTCACGCTGCCGGGCGAAGCAGCAGTCATCGAGCAAGCGCGCGCCGCTTATCAAGATTACCTGACGATCAATGCCCAAATCCGTGACTTGCTCAAAAATAACAACAGCGAAGATGCAGCACGTTTGGCAACGGGTATTAACCTCGGTCAGAGCGCCGAAGCATTTGCGCGTTTCAGTACCAGCATGGCGGCTGAAGGCAAGATCAACCACGACGATTTCGATAGGATTTGGATTAACGAGCGCGATGGGCTGCCGCTGCATCTGAATCTGTTCGGTTTCGGCGGCGGTGTGTTGTTGATCGTCCTGCTGATCGTGGGTGTGTATCACCGTTTCCGCGAATTATAAACGCTCAGCGTAATAAAGGATTGCAACTATGATCCGTCACAAACTTGTTCTGGTCGCTTGTTGTGGGCTGCTCGGCCTTGGCCTGTATCAGCCAGCGCACGGACAGGCCACCCCCAACGCAACGCCCGCCAGTAACCCTGGCGTCATGACCGTATTGGTCGAGCAGCCGCCCACCGATCTCGATCCGGCCAGCTCTTACGATGAAAACTCGAATATCCCAATGCGCGGCTTGTATGAAGGGCTGGTCACGCTGGATGGCGCCGCGCTTGACAAAACAGTGCCCGCGTTGGCCAATAAGATCGACAATCAAGATAACAAAAACACCGTGTTCACCTTCCACTTGCAGCAGGGCGTCAAGTTCCATGATGGCACGCCATTTGACGCCAGCGCTGCCAAATTTGGCCTGACCCGCACGGTCAAAGATAAACAGGGCACGGATGGCATTCTGGGCACGTTTTTAACCGATCCAGACAAGATGATCCAGGTCGTCGATGCCCAAACTTTGCGCGTCACTTTCGATCATCCGCAGCCGTTCTTTTTGCTGGCGATGGCGGCCTCTTACGGCACTGGCTTCGTCAGCCCGACTGCGGTACAAAAGAACGCCGGATCAGATGATGGGCATACCTGGCTGACCACCCATGAAGCGGGCACCGGCCCATACATGCTGGCAACCGACGCCATGCCAAGTACCGATCAGATGGGCGCGGGCACGCCAATGATGCTCAAACAGTTTGCGGGCTATTGGCGCGGCTGGACCGGCTCACACTTCACTCAGATCGCTATCAAAGTGCAGCCAGAGTCGGCGCTGCGACGGCGAGCGCTCGAACAGGGGACAGCAGACGCGGCAACGGTGCTGCTACCTGATGACATTGTGCGCTTGCAAAAGGACAACACCTTTCAGTTCAACTTGAAGCCTACTTTGCGGGTTGACATGCTGATCATGGCCGCCTCGTATGGCAAGCTGGCAAACCCCAAGGTACGCCAGGCCATGACCTACGCGTTCGATTACGCAGCTTACAATAAAGCCGAGCTAGGTGGCCTCGGCATACCCACCAACGGGCCGTTTCCGAACACGCTGCTCGGTTGGGATAACACATTAGCGCTTCCGGTGACAGACCTCAAAACTGCACTTTCAAAGCTCAACGATGCGGGTATCAACCTGAAAAGCACATTGGCTGACAAAACGAATCAGTCTCTACAAGTATCGCTTACGTATGCGTCCTCGCAAGGGCGTGGCGATCAGGCGGGCGCAATCCTTCAGAGACAGTTAGAGCAGCTCGGCATCTCATTGACGATCTACAAGACGGTCAATCAGAAGACGAATATGATGGAAAAACTCGCCCTGAAGGACTACAATAATTTGCTCAGCGCTGATAAAAGCCCCGATCGCCCGGACTTCTTCTTGCAATCCTGGTGGCCGGATTATAACAGTCCACTGAACTATACGTACCCGCTGTTTTATTCTAAATCTACCGGCGCGAACGGCCAAAACGCAGGGTATTACAGCGATCCAACCCTTGATCAATTAATCGAGCAGGCACAAAAAGGTACAACGCCTGACCAAATCATCGCGCCCTTCAAAAGCGTTCAGAAGATTTTAGGGCAAGACGGCGATCCGGCAGCGATCTTCATGGGGCAATCCCCTGATCGCACCGTAGTCAGCGGCACGATCAAGAATCAGGTATTCAACGCATTGTACCTGGGCACTTTTGACTTCTACGCGATCAGCCGGGGCTAGAGCCACCTACAAGGGCGTAGTACGCTGCGCCCTTCTGATTACAGCACCTTCACCAGTTGCAGCAGATCGGCGTGCGATGCGTTGGCCGCCGTGATATCGTCCGCTGAGCCTACCACGGTGACCACCCCGCGCGCTGCCACTTGATCAAGCACTTCGCCAAACGCTTTGAAGTGTTCCGCCGTGGTTGCCAGCACTTCATCGCGAATTTTCTGGCGATCGGCGTCCGTCTCGCCTAACAGATAATTGGTGAGCGATACATACCCTTTGGCGTCCGGCAGCAGATAGTTATCGATTTGGCCGATCGTGCCGATGATGCTGCGCGTCAGCTCGGACTCGCTCAGTTGCAAATCGCGCAGGAAGCGTCCGGTCGCATCGTAAATATCCAGCGTAGCAGCCAGATTCGGGTCGCGATACGAGAGATAAGCGAACACGCCGGAATTCTTGCTGAACGTCGCGAAGCCACCGTAAGCGCCACCCTGTACGCGCACTTTCTCCCACAGCCAGGTCGTGCGCAGATAGTTCAGAATCACCATTTGCGAACCGTGCATGTGATAATCCGCTGCGTACAGGTTTGCCCCTTTCGCCACATAATTCACCTGCGCCGGAATGGTCAGCCCTTCGTTGACCGTCACATACTCCGGCTGCCATTCTGTGCGCCCTGCCTCTGAGATCGGCTGCGCTGCCAAGAAGCCGTCAAGCTGACGTTCAACCGTTTTCCAATTGGCGGCGTCAAGCGTCACATTGGCGAGCATCGTTTTGCGATTGAGCAGCGTTTGACGCATGGCTTCCAGCGCTTCATGTACTGTGCTCCATGCGTTATCAACCGTCTCGACCAATTCGCGCAAAAAGAACAGATAGTTAACGCCGCTCATCTGCTCGTTCGCCCAGTCCGCCTCATTGAAGCGCGCCCGCAGCCGCCGATTAGCAACCTGATGGCCGGATGGGATCAAGCCCGACTCGGCGTCCGCTTTTTCTTGCAGCACAATCTGTTTGAAGAACGCCTGATCATCGAAGCGCACATCGTTCAAAATGTCCTGCAAAATCGCCAGCAGATCATCCACTTGCGCGACGGTACCCTTACTGCGCAGGAACAACCACGATTCGGCTTGTCCCGTCTTTGGGTTGAGCGCGTTAAACACGGATGTGGTGATGCCGCCCGTCTTGCGTCCGATGCGCTGCGACAGCTTGACCGAATCTTCGCTGTGCGTCCCGATTTCCAGCAAAGCGCGGCTGAACAGTTCAACGAATGGCAAATAGCGCTGCGGCAGCGTGTGCAGATCAAAACCGAGGTCGAAATAAACGATCCCATTGGTGAAGAGATCGTGATAAACAACACGGCTGTCGTGCGCAGTGTGAACGGCGATCGGGATGATCTGATCTTTTTTGTCCAGATCGGCTAAGGTCAAAGTCGGCAAGGTGGCGAGCGCTTCCGGCGAGTCGGGCGTTTCTTGCGCACGCTTGAGCGCTTCCGTCTCGTGGATAATCTGCAAACGCTCCTCATGCGTCAGGCCGCCGCCAACTTGATCGAGTCGTGCGCGTTCGGCTTGTTCTTCGCGTTGGCGCAAGGTGGCGTCAGGCGTCAGCAAGACGGTCGTGCGGTGCGGATTATCCAGCAAATAGGTGCGGATCAACTTCTCGAAATACTGCTGATTAGCTTCGGCCTTTATCGCGCTGAGCGGCGCTTCAAAAGCGATCGGCGCAATCGGATCGCCCTGATACAACCAGGTGGTGAGCGTGTTGAGCATCAGCGACAGGCCGCGCGGAAAGCGTCCGGTATTATTTTCGCGCAGGCGGAATTCAACCGTGTTCAGCGCGGCCTCGATCATGTCCGCTTCAATGCCGCGATCCGCCAACTGTGCGAGCGTATCCAGGATCAGCTTTTCGACCCTATCGGCGTCCTCCGTGGCGATCCCTTTCAGGCCGGTCGAGAACGTCATCTGGCGCAGTTGATCATCGACGCCACCGCCTGCCAGACTTTCACCCAACTCGGAGTCGAGCAGCGCTTTACGCAGTGGCGAGGCAGGCGTACCTGTCAGCAGATAGGCCAAAATTTGCAGGCCGAGGTTCGTTTGTGTGTCGGTGGTTTCAGTCAGAAGCCAGTTAAGCGTGATCAGGCTCTTTTTAGCGTCGTCACCGTGATCTTCCGCACCTGCGTCATAGCTATAGGTCAGATGTTTGGGCGCGTCGAAATGCGCTTGCCGTTCCGCAATTGCGCTTACCGGGCGCGCTTCAAATTCGCTCAGATAGCCGTCCATCAATTGCAGGCGTTTATCCGCATCATCATCGCCGTAAAAGAAGATCAGCGCATTGGACGGGTGATAATACGTTTCGTGGAACGCTTTGAACTCCGCATAGGTCAAATCCGGGATCACTTTCGGATCGCCACCCGCATCGACGCCGTAATGCGTATCGGGGAATAATGATACTTGCGAATAGGTGCTCAGCATACTATCCGGTGACGAGTAATTGCCCTTCATTTCGTTGAACACGACGCCCTTGAAGATCAGCGGATCGGCTTCACTTTCGAGTTCGTAGTGCCAGCCTTCCTGTTCCAGCGTTTGCGGCGTGATGCGCGGATACAGCACGGCGTCCATGTACACATCGATCAGATTGTACAGGTCTTGCACATTCTGACTGGCGACCGGGTAGCATGTTTTATCGGCAAAAGTGATCGCGTTCAGGAACGTATTGACCGAACTCTTGATCAGTTCGACAAACGGCTCTTTCAGCGGATATTTGCGTGAGCCGCACAAAACGGAATGCTCCATGATGTGCGCGATGCCGTTGGATGAAGTGGGCGGCGTGAAGAAATTGATCCCAAAGCATTTGTTGGTATCGTCATTTTCCATCGAAAGCAACTGCGCGCCCGTCTTGTTGTGACGGTACAACCGCGCGTTGGTGTTGAGTTCGGGAATGCGCTGTTCGCGGACGAGTTCAAAACCATGTGCCATTTTAACTGAGTCTTTCTGTGTTCTAGCGATGCAATATGCTAATCCCCTGATTTTAGCAACAGCGTCGCTAATTACGAAAGATTAGAATACGTGTTCAAGTGCCGAGTTTCGGTTTGGATTGCGCCTGTTCGATGATCAAGACGGTTGCCACGCCCAATGCAAACGCGATCAGATCAAGCGGATCAAAGATGCTGCCGAGAGTCATTTCCGCGATAAATGTGTGCGGGATTGATCCGGCAGCGAAGAACTTGATGACCTCGACCAGCACCCCTGACAGGAAAACTGCTCCGGCTAAATAGTATCGCCAGCGATCGCTCACCCAAAACCGCGCGACCAGATACATACACTGGACGACCAACCAATCGCCCACATGCCCACGCACGAACGGCCAGAAGGGGCCTCGGTAGATCAATACAAAAACGGCTCCAAGCAATGTGACCGCGATATACAATAAACGTTTGGAACGAGTCATCTTGACCTTTTCGAGAATAAAGACTTGCAAATAAATAGAAAATACTAGCCACTTCAGAATGTAGACACGTTTTATGAAGCGTATTATAGCTTTAGACTTTACGCAGTTGAGATGAAATAATAAAATAAGAGACATGAACAAAGCCAAATGCCACTGTCCAAAGCTCAATTAGAGCTACCTTCAGCGGTTTTTCGTTGGCAAAGCACAAATAATAGTTCGATCATGGCTTTTCGTATTTCGCCAAGTTACACCACGCGCATGGATAACCTTTACGGGCAAATCATGTATACAATCGATAGTGTCGATGCGGCACTTGGACACAATATCCGCACCGGATCGATTGACCTATAATCGTTTGGGACTGCGCGTTGTGAGCGCCGCCGCCTGACCCGTTTTACATGCTCCAAAAGTAGAAATAGAAAGCGAAACGATAATGAGTATCACTGCCCGCCTTAATCGTCTGTTTGCGCCCGATGGCAACTGCTTCGATGTGGCCGTCGATCACGGTTTCTTCGGTGAACGCAGCTTTTTGAACAGCATCGAAGATATGAATTCAGTCGTGGCTACGCTCGTGAACGCTGCGCCAGACGCGATCCAACTCAGCCCCGGAAACGCGCCGATCCTGCAAAATATCCCTGGCAAACATAAACCAGCGCTGGTTTTACGGACCGATATTGCGAATATTTATGCCAATAAGCTGGCGCGTGTCCTGTTCAGCCAGTTGATTGAAAATCCGCTGGAACAAGCGCTGCGATTAGATGCGTCGTGTGTCGTCGTCAATTTGCTGATGCTGCCCGATCAGCCGGAAGTGTATCACCAATGCGTCGCGAACGTGTGCAAGCTCAAGCCGGACTGCGAACGTTACGGAATGCCGCTCATGGTTGAGCCGCTGGTCATGCAGGATAACGCCAAAGCAGGCGGCTATATGGTCGATGGCGACATCGATAAGATTTTGCCACTGGTTCGGCAAGCCGTTGAACTCGGCGCGGACATTATCAAGGCCGATCCAACCGATGATGTGGGTGATTATCATCAGGTGATTCGAGTCGCGGGTGATAAACCCGTTTTGGTACGCGGCGGCGGCAAAGCGCCTGAAGCTGAAATTCTGGCGCGCACTCAGCAGTTGATGCAGCAAGGCGCGCGCGGAATCGTCTACGGGCGCAACGTGATTCAGCACCCGAACCCGGCGGGGATCACGCGTGCGCTGATGTCAATTGTCCACGATGGCGCGACACTCGAAACCGCCATGCGCTATCTGACCTTACCCGCGAATGCTTAATTGGAGATCAAAAACAGCATGGCAATAGCACGTAAAGAAATTCGGTTCGGCATTATTGGTTTAGGGTTGATGGGACGCGAGTTTGCGAGTGCTGCGGCACGTTGGGCGCATCTGCTCAATCTGGATTTTGTGCCGCGCATCACGGCGATTTGCGACACTAACCCGGCGCTCTATAATTGGTACACGGACAACTTCGAGGGCGTCAAACTGGTGGCCGCCGATTATCACGATTTGCTGAACAGCGATCAGGTCGATGCGATCTACTGCGCCATTCCGCACAATTTGCATCAGCAGGTGTATTGTGAGATTATCCAGGCAGGTAAGCATCTGTTAGGCGAAAAACCGTTTGGGATCGATCAAGCCGCGAACAGCGCGATCTTAGAAGTGATCGGGCAGCATCCGAATGTGATTGTCGCTTGCTCGTCCGAATTTCCGTTCTTCCCGGCTGCGCAAAAGATTATCCAGTTTATCGACCAAGCCCGGTTTGGGACGATTTTAGAGGTACATTCCGGCTTGCTCCACAGCAGTGATCTGGACCCGACAAAAAAGATCAACTGGAAGCGTCTGGTCGAGGTCAATGGTGCATATGGCTGTATGGGCGATCTGGGAATGCACGCGCTGCACATTCCGCTGCGCGCGGGTTGGATGCCGCAAAACGTGCGCGCCCTGCTGAGCAAAATCGTCACCGAACGTCCCGATGCAGCCGGGAACATGGTCCCCTGCAAAACGTGGGATAATGCAACGCTCGCTTGCGAAGTCGCCGCACAAGGACAACACTTTCCACTATATGTAAAGACCTACCGCATTTCGCCGGGGGACGCGAATAGCTGGTATATCCGCATCTACGGGACAAAATTCAGCGCCGAGTATTCAACCAAATATCCAAAGACACTCCGCACAATGGAGTACACGTCCGGCGGCGAACAAGCCTGGAAATCGGTTGACATCGGCTACGATACGGCCTACCCATCAATCACGGGCGGCATTTTCGAGTTCGGCTTCCCGGACGCAATGCTGCAAATGTGGGCTGCTTTTTGCGATGAACTGAGCAATGGCCGGGATCACATGCGCCAGCCGTTTTATTGTGCGACGCCGCACGAAACTGCACTGCATCATCGTTTGTTGACGGCTGCGCTGCGTTCCGGTGAGCAGCAGCAAGTCGTGACGCTTTAACTGCAATTTAAGACGCTACAAGGAATTACGAAAATGACGATTACAAAAAGTCAGTTGGAACAGTGGCAGCAACACGCCAAAGCCTACCTGGATCGCGCCGGAATTATTCTATCACCGGCTGAACAAGACCAAATCGAGATCGCGGACTTCGGGCTTGGCGAATTTGAGCAAACGGGGTTGGCGCTGGTCGTGTACATCAACACGGAGCGCGTGTGTGCTAAAGAGTTGATCATGTTCCCGCACCAGACTTGCCCAGAACATTTTCACCCGTCCGTAAACAATGAACCGGGTAAAGAAGAAACGTTCCGCTGTCGGGCAGGGGAAGTGTATCTGTACGTGACGGGCGAATCTGCTCAACACATCGCCGCCAAATTGCCCGCTGGACGCGAGTCAACCTACACCGTTTTTCACGAGATCATTTTGCGCCCTGGTGAACAATATACGATCTATCCAGAAACGTGGCACTGGTTTCAAGCCGGGTCAGCAGGTGCGGTGATCTCTGAATTCAGCACGCGCAGCACGGATGAAAATGACCTGTTCCGCGATGCGCAAATTCGACGGATGCCAGAAATCGGGGAATGAAAGTTAGCGGGTCAAGGAAATTATAAAAATTTGAGGTTTGATATGGTTGATCCTTTTGAGATCGTAGTCAGTGGGCATTTGTGTATTGATTTGATCCCGCATATGTCGAATGTTGCACCTGCTGACTTGGCAACGGCAGGTAAACTGTTCGAGGTAGGCGCAATGCAGATGTCCACGGGTGGCTGCGTGTCCAATACGGGGCTTACCTTGCAGCGTTTGGGAATACGTACCGGACTGATGGCCGTGGTCGGTGATGATTTGCTAGGCCAGGCTACCCGCGCTTTGCTGGCCAAACGCGACCCGGCTCTATGTGCTTTGATCACCGTGCAAGGCGGTCAACCAAGTTCATATTCTGTCGTGTTGACGCCTGGCGGCGCGGATCGCACATTTCTACATTGCACCGGAACTAATAGCACGTTTAACGCTGATAGCGTCGCTTATGATCTGCTGAGCGGGGTCAAGATTTTTCACCTGGGCTATCCGCCGCTCTTGCCGGGGTTGGTAGCCAATACAGGCGAAGGTTTGCGGACAATCTTTGAGCGCGTCAAAGTGTCCGGCATTGTCACGTCAATGGATATGGTCGTCCCCGATCCGCACAGTGACATGGGACGTGCCGATTGGCGTGCGATCTTACATGCGACGCTGCCTTTCGTCGATGTCTTTTTGCCGAGTATCGACGAAATTTGCTTCATGCTGCGCCCTGAAAAGATACAACCAGCTCCAACTATGCCGGACGCGATCCCTGTGTGGTTTTCAAGGAATTATCTGTCTGATTTGGCGGATGAGCTGCTGGATATGGGCGCAGCCGTTGTGGGCTTCAAATTAGGCGCATACGGGATGTATTTGAAAACGGCGCAAGCAGACCGCTTTGGATCATTCAAAAGCATCGAACTGGATGTAACGCAGTGGGCACAAAATGAAAGTTGGCAGCCTGCCTTTCAAGTTGAAGTGCGCGGAACAACAGGCGCAGGCGACTCAGCTTATGCGGGTTTTCTGACGGCACTTTTACACCATCAACCACCACAGAACGCGCTGCGTTGGGCGTGTGCTGTCGGGGCGTGTAATGTCGAAGCGGCAGACTCAACGAGCGGCGTTCAAACGTTGGAGGCGACACTGGAGCGCTTGCGAAATGGTTGGCCGGAGCGCTCAAATCTATTGACAGGTTTCAGTGATAATTTTGCCTGACTTTGAGTTGTTCCTCTATCAAAATCTTTTAGTCGGTGAATTCATTTTCTATACGCCTGAAGGCGGATAGTTTCAGCACGGAAAAGCGGTAGGATTCCCTGTAAAATAGTGAACCAGCGGACATGCCCGACGATCGCAAGGGATCGCATACGGTGTGCGACATTCAACATCATCTGGTGTGGCGGGGCGAGCTTGCCGAACGCGCACGCGACATCATCCGACAAATCTGCATGAGCCGTTACGCTCCGAGCCTTGTGTGCCCCCTTCAGCGAGTGGTATTTGAGATTACTGCTTCCAAACCACGAGCGAAGGAAGTTGCTTCTATTGGCTTCGAGAAATAGGCGGTGAAGCCAGCCAGGAATGCGTCTTCGCGGGTCTTTGACGTATGAAAGGCAGTAACGGCGATACATGGCAATTTTGCTGTTGCCGCTGTACCCTTGATTTGGCTAAGCAGCTCCCATCCGTCGCGTCCTGGCAATGCCAGATCGATAATCGCGGCGCGGTACTCATCTGGATGTTGAGCCAAATAAGTGATAGCCTGCTCTGTGTCCCCGGCGATATCAATCGGATAGTTGAGATAACCCAGAATGTGAGCAACAACAGCCTGGCTGTCAGGATCGTCTTCAACTACAAGGATGCGGGATTGAATTGCCATTTAGTACCTCCTAAATATTTAGATGTTCACTGAGTGACGGGATGGCGAGCAGCAGCTTGACGATTTGATCGATGAAGGTGTCAACCGTAAGCGGCTTAGTCAGATAATTATGGAAGCCTGCTGCTATTGCCCGTTCACGATCCCCTGTCATAGCGTGAGCGGTGAGCGCGATGATCGGAATTTCGCGCGTCGCCAAGGTTCAACTTTAACTTGTGAATGAGTTCCCAACCGTCCATTGACGGCATTGAGAGATCAGAGATGACAAAATCTGGTGAGGTATCGGTGATAACTGCCAATCCTTCCTTACCATCCATTGCCGGGTAAACTATTGCCCCGTAAAATTCGAGGATATAAGCCGCAACTTCGAGGTTGTCCGGTTCATCCTCAACGATTACGATTTTCCAACCTTGTAGCAGATTCGCTGGAATATTGCTCATGCTATGATTCCTTGTTGAACAATAGTTTTTTGCAGAGGCAGTGTTACGGTAAACGCACTTCCATTTCCAAGCTCACTCTGCACTGCAACGGTGCCACCCATCGCACGCGCGAGTTTTTGAACAATTGCTAACCCAAGCCCAGTGCCGCCAAATTGACGTTTGGATGACCCGTCAACTTGGCGGAATTCCTCAAAAATATAGTCACGTGCGTGGGACGGAATACCGATGCCTGTATCCTTAACTTCAAAGGCAAATTGACTATCACTGAGGCGGTTCACGCTGAGGGTTGACAAATAGTACTCGTTCACATTACAAATCCTGATATACATAAAGAAATATTTCAGCCGCGTTATGTTTGCAATTTTCTTTGTTGGTGCTACCCTGAGCACGTTGCACCGCACTTTAACAACTTCAAGTTTCCGGGCTGTGGCAGGAAGTCTGCCACGTAAGACTTGAAACAGCTTAACGACGGCTGCACGCTTCCTGTCACTGGGCGATAACCAAACCTGTATGACGGTGAGCCGGACGGTCGCTTCACGCGCACCGTAAGCGTCGTTGGCTTCGGCTGACGACTTTGAGAGACACCTCCTCGTTGGCAGACGATCGCCAACGTGCATAGGCAAACGATGTTAGCTTCAGTTACCATTTAGTAGCTTAAATGTGTCGGTTACACTACCCGATTGCATAAACTTGATTGCATTGCCGAGCAAATTGATGGCAATTTTTGTGAGGGCTTTTTCATCGCCCATTATTACGGGTGGCAATGTGGAGTCAACCTGAACGTCTAATGCAAGCTTTTTGGTTGCAGCCAGGCTGGTAACCTGGCTTGCCCAGTAATTAACCATCGTATCCAACCTGATCGGTGTGCTAATAAGATCGATACGGCCTGACTCAATACGTGACAAATCGAGAAAGTCGTTGATCAGGCTCAAAAGACGCTTGCTGTTAGCGCTTATGCGTTCGATCATGCCCTTGGCACGTGCTGGTAACTCGATACCCATATTACTGAGCATAATGCTGGTGAAGCCTTCGATGGCGTTCAGCGGTGTACGCAATTCATGCGACATAGTCGCCAAAAACTCACCCTTGATACGCGCCGACTCGTTTGCTTTCACCGTGGCGAGCTTCAGTTCGCTGACATTGTGATCGAGTTGGGTGATTGTCTCAACAAGCCTGTTCGTCATCGACATTACACCACGCTGAAGGGTGCCAATTTCGTCTTCGGAAAACGATCCTTCCAACCTTGCGTTTAAGTCGCCTGAACTCACACGTTTAACCACATCTAATAACTGCCCCAGTGGTTTGAAAAGCGGGCGTTGGAATGAGATAATGATGATGAAGAAAGTGAGTGCGATACATATCAGTGAGCCTACTAGAAAGATGCTTATTTCAATGCCACGCTGTTGATAGGCTTGCTTCGTATCGACTTTGATATACAGATAGCCAATAAGGGTACTGTCTTCACGCTGAAGGGGTGTAATTGCAACTAACGTTTGGTCAGGAGTCTGGATAACCTGATTTTCAATAAAGCTGCCATTCATATGATCGGCGAACGTTAGATTTGAAATATCGTAACTACTCAGCCGGAGGGGGCAGCAAGCAAGGCGGATAGTAAGGGTCGGCACGCAAGGCTTGGGTGAGCGCGACCAAGGCAGACTGACCATTTTTGCGCGCCGTGGACAAATAGCTGCGGACGGT
>Ga0209511_1000636_pt1 | contig 34447 bp, 23 predicted proteins | sample SSSSmetaG_FD_184141 | JGI IMG/M metagenome (GOLD analysis project Ga0209511, IMG submission 184141) | Glacier valley bacterial and archeal communities from Borup Fiord, Nunavut, Canada, to study Microbial Dark Matter (Phase II) - ​SSSS... | ecosystem: Environmental > Aquatic > Freshwater > Ice >... | reverse complement strand
CCGGGGAGACAGAAGTAATAAAAGCCCTAGCCCAACCATTAGGGCCACTAGAGTTGTACGCCGCCAAGCTATTAACCGTAGATAAGATAAGTGCATAATATCTCAAAATTAGTTGTCGGTTGTCGGTTGTCAGTTGTCGGAAAAGAATTGGTTTTTTGTAGGAGCAGGCTCTGTCCTGCGATGATTATCGGATGACGGAGCATCCTTCTACGGGTTCGGTTCATCGGATGACGGAGTTCATCGGCTGACGGAGCAGCCTCCTACAATTAATTATTCCCCGATTTTAGATTTTCAACCGACAACTGATCACCGAGTCGGCGGGCTGACCTGTAAAAGTTGGCGGGCGGCGGGACGGTCAAGGGTTGCAATTGCCCCATCCGGCCAACGAATCTCCACCCAATCCACCTCGGCGGTCGTGCCAAGCCCAAAATGGGCGACGGGCTCCATCTGACAGAGATAGCCACTCCCACAATCAATAATTCGGCGTTGGATGCGCCCACCCGCCGCCAGCGTTACCAATGCGCCGCGTGCTGGTGCGCCCGCTCTGGTGCGCGGCAAAATCCGCAACCAACTATTCCCGTTATTAACTGTACCATAAAGGCTCAAGGGTTGCTGATATTGTTCGCCGTGCGATAACAACAATTCCAGTCGTCCGTCTCCATCAAAATCGCCAATTGCCGCGCCCGTCCCCATCCCGTAAGGTTCAACCGCGTCGCCAATCGGGATAGAGTACCAGCCCTCATTGCGCCAACCAAACAACCGATTAGGCTCACCGATATTATTAAAAAAGATTTCCTCGAAACCATCGTTATCAAAATCAGCCACAATCACGGTGCGAACAGTCGAAGGCTTACTTAGGGTGGGCGGGGCAAAATCCACAAAATGACCATTTTTGTCCTGGTAGAAAAGGCGGTTCGGCCCTTCCCAATTGCCATAAACCATCCCAAAACCATTTTCCGAGCCAGTATCAAGGGCGGCTACCCCTCGACCATGTTCGTAGGGGTCGTCCAGCCCCAACTCCAAAGCGACCTCCACAAAAGTGCCATCACCCTGATTGCGAAACATAAAATTTGAGCCATTTTCGTTAGCAGCAAAAATATCCATTCGTTCCGAGACCAATGGCCCGCACAACAGGCTACGACCCCCGGTTATTAGTGACACTCCCGCTTCTTCCGCCACATCCACCAAAAAGCCATCCGGGTTCAACTCGTAAAGGCGCATTGGCCCGCCGTAATTCGCCACAAAAAAGCCATAGCGTCCCCGACCCAAACGGTCAATACAGGCTACAGAGCGACCCGCCGTTTGATTGACCGCTTCCAGATTACGAGGCAGCGAGAAAAGGTCGTACCATTCACCGTCAAAAAATGAAAAAAGGCGGTCGCCAAATTGTTTCCGCCCGGCAAAGGTATCAGTATTAAGCACATAAATTTCTTCGCGCCCGTCGCCATCAAAGTCACAGGCCGCCACCCCGATAGCCTGCCGCCCGTTATCCGCCAGGGTGCTATCGGCGATATTAACAAAAAGCTTGCCATCCCATTTCAGCACTTTGTTGGGAAAGCTATAACCCGCTACAAACAGTTCAAAGGCCCCGTCCTGGTCAACATCCACCACCGCTACCCCATAACTTAGCTGGGGTAAATTGTTAGCAAGTAGCGAACTCTGGCTGATAAACATAAACTCTCCGCAATTTATTTGCTGGCGGGCTTGCCGTTGGTCTTCCGCAACTTCTTGGCGGTGTTGCTATCACGCTGCGAAGCTTTTTTGTCATGTAACTTTTCGTAACAGAGACCCCGCCCTTCGTAAAATTCGGGGTTTTTATCATCAAGCTCAATCGCGTTAGTGTAAACCTGAATAGCCTCGCTATACCAGCCCAGGTTAAAAGTAGCCTTAGCCTTTTCGATAATAGCCGTAGGGTTAGCTGGTTCAAGCTCCAGAGCTTTGGAAAAATCGGCCAAGGCGTTTTGATAATCGCGCAAAGAGCTACGAGCTTTCCCCCGACTTAAATAATTAACTACAATCTCTGGCTTGAGACGGATGGCCCGGTCAAAATCCGCCTCCGCCGAGGGAAAATTGTTAAGAGCCAGATAGGTTTGCCCCCGGTCAGCATAAATATCGGGGTCGTTAGGGTTAAGCTCAATCGCTTTGGTCAGGTCAGACAAGGCAGATTTATAGTTTTGCAGTTTCAGATAAGCCCGTCCCCGGTTGCAATGGGCTGCCGCATTGTTGGGCTTGAGCGTCAGGGAGCGATTAAAATCTTTAATAGCATCCTGATATTCGCCAGATAACAATTGCATCAAGCCCCGATTGGCGATTATGTCACCATCGTTGGGGCGCAACTCCACTGCTTTGTTAAAATTAGCCAGCGACCTTTGCAAATAATCGGTGCGGCTGGGGGCACGGGGGTCAGTGGAGCGGGGAGCCTCGCGCAAACGGTCATAAATTGTACCGCGCAAGACATATAAACTGGCCTCGTTAGGATTGGCCTTGATGGCAGTGTCAAGGTCTACCAGAGCTTTGTTAGGCTGTTGTTGCGAGAGGAAAATTTTGGCACGCCCCTCCAAAAGTTCGGGGCTATTGGGGCCAAATTCCAGAGCGGTATTCAAATCTTCCAGAGCCAATAATACATTGTTCATTACCAGATGAGCCTTAGCCCGGTTAGCATAACCCTCTGGCTCGTTAGGATTAATTTCAATTGCCCGTTCAAAATCGGCAACGGCGGCTGGAATATCGTGGGTCTGCATATACATCCGACCTCGATTATTGTAACTGTAAGAGTCACCCGGCCTTAAATCCAGAGCCATCGTGGCATCACCAATTGCCGAAATATAATCCCCCGCCATAAAATGGGCACGAGCGCGGCTGTTATAGCAATAAACATCGTTGGGATTTAGCAATATGGCCTTGTTGAAATCGGCAATGGCCTTCTCGTAATCCTTCAGATGCAAATAAATCCGGCCTCGGCGATAATAAGCGTCGGAGTCAATCGGGTTATGTTGAATCACCCGGCTGAAATCGGCAATGGAGTTGTCAAAATCACCAAGGCTATAGTAGGCGGTTGCTCGAATTAGCAAATTATCAGGTAATGAACTGGACTCAGGGGAGGTGTGTTCAATTACGTAGGTCAAATCGGCCACACATTTCTGGTAATCCTTGCGTTTCAGGTAAGCTTGAGCCCGGTTGAAATAAGCCGCTACATTATTAGTGTCAGTTTCAATCACCCGGTTCAGGTCGGTAATCGCCTTGAGGTAATGCCCAGCCTCGGTATAAGCCCGCGCCCGATTAAAATAGGCATAGACATTGTTAGGTTTAATTTCAAGAGCTTTGCTAAAATCCGCAATCGCCAATTGGAACTCACTCAGGTTAAGGTGGGACATTGCCCGGTTAGAATAAGCATCGCCATCGTCAGGCGTTAACTCAATCGCTTTGGTCAAATCTTTCATGGCACTGTGATAATCATTCAAGTAGAAATGAGCCTTCCCCCGGTTATTGTAGCTGTAGGGGTCGTTAGGGTCTAGCTCAATCGCTCTGGACATATCGGCCATGGCGTTGCGATAATCTTCCATATAAAAATAAGCTTTACCCCGGTTATTGTAACTGTAGGGGTCGTCGGGATTTAGCTCAATCGCTTTGCTGGCATCGGCAATCGCCTGAGTATCATTATTCAAGTAAAGATAAGCTTTGGAGCGGTTGTTATAGCTATATACATCGCTGGGATTTAGCTTAATTGCCCGGTTATAATCCTCCAGCGCACGTTGATAATCCTTAGCGATAAAATAACAACGTCCCCGTTTGTAATAAGCTTCCGCTACGCTATTATCAAGGTCAACCGCCTTATTCAAATCATCCAGAGCGCGGCGGTAATCTTTGGTCTGAAAGTAAAACTTACCCCGTTCCAGATAACTCCGCCCGTTACGAGGTTCAAGTTCGATAACTTTGTTAAAATCTTCCAGGGCACTGGTTAAATCCTGCAACTTGAGATACATCTGGGCCCGGTCTAAGAGGGCGGTTACTTTATCATTCCTGGAACTATTAACCGCAAGGGCGCGGCTGGCGGGCTTGTCAATTGCTTTGGTAAGTAGCTGAATACTGCGCTCGGTTTCAACAGTGGTTTGTTTTTCTTCCTCGGTCAGAAGGGGTGGGTCAATTCCCAGGTCGGGAGCTTCGGCGGCCTCGAACTCCTGAATGCGGGTTTCGCGGGGCGGGGGGGTCGCCAGCAGTTGGTCAGTACCCATTTCTGCCAGAGGGGAGGCCATCAAAGCAGGTTCAAAATCTACCACTAATTCTTCGTGGGGCGACTCAACCAGAATTACCTCCCCGGTTACAATCTCCACTGGGGTATCATAATCTATTTCCTCGCGGTGAACGCTTTCAAGGGGCGGCAATCTATCGGTTTGTAAGTCGCGCGAGATTCGTTCGAGCGAAAGTGGCATCGTTTGAATATGGGCGGTATTGATTCTGCCGCTAATTTCCTGACTCTTTACCAGTTCGTTAAATTCCGCTGTCCATTCTTTAATCCGTTTTTTAGCCGAGTTAATCCGAACTTCTAAGCGCTCGACTTCTTCCCTGCTGGTGAGATAAAGAATATTTTTTTCATCATTAGCCAACAAATCGTAGGCTTCTTCGATACGCGATCTGAGATGCTCTATTCGCTTCCGATGGTCAATCAACATTCCAAGTTCCTTTTTGGCAAACTCGCTTTCAAACCACGCTCCAATTTTACCAGCAACTCGTCAAAGTGGTGGGTCTAAAAACGTTATTCTTTTCCCCTATTAGCACCCAAAACCATTCATCATAACTGTCTTATCTTAACGCGAAAGTCGGTATTTATCAACAGTTCTAACATCAAAATGTTACAGGCTTTGAAAAAATTTAACAATGTTTAGGGTTTATAGAGGTTTGACAGGCCGCAAGGCTAGGTGCATCGCCAAATAAAATGTGTTATGCTTTCCCAACTACAATTCCCAAAGAAGCATCCAACATAACTGAAAGGAGACAGGCAATGGCAAGCCTGAAAGGGAAAACCCTGTTTATCACCGGGGCTAGTCGGGGCATTGGTCTGGCGATAGGGCTGCGGGCGGCTCATGATGGAGCAAATGTGGTTATTGCCGCTAAAACTACTGAGCCCCACCCCAAACTACCCGGCACTATTTATTCGGCGGCGGCGGAAATCGAGGCGGCGGGTGGCAAAGCTTTACCCTTGATGGTAGATATTCGGAATGAAGAACAAATTCAACAGGCAGTGGCGCAAACGATTGCCACTTTTGGCGGGATTGATATTCTGGTGAATAATGCCAGTGCCATTAGCCTGACCGGAACGCTCGAAACCCCCATGAAGCGTTACGACCTTATGCACCAAATTAACACTCGTGGCACTTACGCCTGTTCCCAAGCTTGTATCCCTCATCTTTTAAAGGCCGAAAATCCCCATATCCTTAATCTATCGCCGCCTCTTAATATGGAAGCACGGTGGTTTCAGAATCATGTGGCCTATACGATGGCGAAATTTGGTATGAGTATGTGTGTGCTGGGTATGGCGGCAGAATTTGCCGATAAAGGGATTGCGGTTAACGCCCTCTGGCCTCGCACCGCTATCGCAACGGCGGCGGTTAAAAACCTGTTGGGGGGGGATGAGGCAATTCGTGGTTCCCGCAAGCCCGAAATTGTCGCGGATGCCGCTTATGTAATTCTCACGACTCCCAGCCGTCAGCGTACCGGGCAGTTCTTAATTGACGATGAGGTTTTGCAAGGCGCAGGTGTCACCGATTTTGAGCAGTATGCCGTAACCCCCGGCGCGCCCCTGATGCCCGATTTCTTCGTTGGGTAGACCTAACCCCCTTTTCGGAAGGATGAAGTATGAAGGATGAAAGAAATCAAGGGGATAATTCTTCGTAGGGGCGGTTCGTGAACCGCCCGGAAATCCGTAGAGGCGGTTTTGTCCCTCTCCCTTTGAAAGGGAGAGGGGTAGGGTGAGGGTTTCTTGATTTATCCCTGAACCCAGATACCAATTATTATGTTCGAGAGTAATGGGCTTTAAACCTTGCAGGATATGGCGAGTTATATTATGTAGTAGGAGCTAGGTTCGGGCTGGCTTCTTCCCGAACAGTGCCCACGACCCTGGGCGCGGTCAGCATTACCCTCTGGTACCTCTTTTTAAAAGGCTGCCCTTCTCTCCTACCACACTTTCTATTATATCCTATACTAGCATTCTTTTCCCCCAAACTTGCGTTAAGCCCCACCTAGCTATTATCATGATAATCTAAAATCATAGAAATTAGCTATAGGAGCAGGCTCTGTCCTGCGATGGTTTATCGGCTGACGGAGTAGCCTCCTACAGGAACAGCCTCCTACAAAAATTCCCCGATTTTAGATATTCGATTTTAGATTTTTGACTTTCAACCGAAAACCGACCACTGACAACCGAAAACTATAAGGAGGAAAAATTGGAATTTAAAGCTTTGGGCAAATTTGTTGCCAAACCCAGTCGCGACCTGGACACCTTTCCCGCCCCAGAAAACGTAAAAATAGTTCGTATGACCACCCACGAATTGACCAGCCTTTGCCCTGTAACCGGGCAGCCCGACTTCAGCACGGTAAAAATCGAATATGTGCCTGACAAACTATGCATTGAGTCTAAAAGTCTCAAGCTTTACTTCTGGAGTTTCCGGGAAGAGCCCGCCTTTTGCGAAGCCCTCTCTGCCAAAATCGCTCAGGATGTCTTTGAGGCCATCCAGCCCTTCCGTTGCCACGTCACTATTACCCAGAGCGTGCGGGGCGGCATTCAGATAGAAGCTGAGGCGGAGTTAAACCGGGAATAAGCGGTTATTGGTTATCGGTTGTCAGTTGTCGGTTATCGGAAAAGACATGATAAAAGAGGGGATGGTGATAGGAGTTGGGAAATTTTCGTAGGGGTAGACCTCCGTGTCTACCCTGAATTGGGTTGAATTGTTACTTCCCTGAATTTTGTCGGGTAAATTCAATCCAATTCAACAAGGGGAAACGCCTTGCTTGATAGGTTTCTGACCATTGTAGTCCTAGTTTGTCAAAGGCTATAGCTATTTGCTCAAGACTGTTTAAGATTCCTTCCGCCGAATAACCTTGATGGGTTACTTCTAACTCAGCTACTAACTGGTTAAATAGTCCCCCTTCGCGGTGATGGGTAGTTCCAGTCGCCTGGTCTCTCAATACCATGCCTAATACAAAGCAGTCCTGAATCAATTCCAGGCTAAGGTGCATAGCTATCAATAAATCATTTCGTTTAACTTTATTCGTTGCTACAATAGCCTTAAACCAAAAATTATTTGCTAAAGTATCAAACTGGTCATTAGTAAAAGCTGCTGGTACAAATGGTAATATAGCAGAGCTGGCTAAAGCCTGTGTAACTAATTCTGACCTGGAAAAAAGCAGACGCGGATTTTTCCAGAAAGCAGGTCTAACCCATTTTTCAGGCGGATTAAAATTCGAGAGCTTTATAAACACAAAATCAAGCCTGCGTAAATCCGTGAGGCAAATTCTATTTACACTACTAAAGTCATCAGCCTGTTGTTCATAGGCATATATTTCACCTAAAAAAGTAAGCCAGGTAAGAGTGGGGTAAAAACGGGAAAATGCAAGGTCAGCAACCACCAAAACTAAATCTATATCACTCCAAGCATCAACTGAATGGCTATTATCAGCTAATGAGCCTATCACAAAAAGAGCCTGTACATCTTCATCAGAGTTTAAGAAACTGACTATAGTTTGGAGAGTTGCTTCTTGCCATAAATCTTTAGATATATTTAACATGACTTTTATTTCTACGTGATAACTTACTCAGGAATTGATGGTAGGAAACATAGCTTGAGTTTAGCCGTTTTGTCAACCTTGTTGAATTGTTGCACTTGTTTTGACTCCTGACCCCTTTTAGATTTCAACCAACAACTAGAGAGAGGGATTTATGAGCGTAGCTGCCGAGGAACTACAGACTGAAGAAAAAGAGGCAAAGGGTTGGGGACAACGCTGGAAAAGTACCCGTGATGCCTTTGCCAATGTTGGCGGGGCTTTTCAACTGGTCTGGCAGGCCCACCCTACCGCAACGGGCGCAATGGCGGTGGTGACGGTGGCCTTTGCGTTGCTTCCGGCGGCTTCGGCCTGGGCTGCCAAGTTAATCGTAGATACTATTGTTAACTCGCTCAATAACAGAACGCCCGTAAGCGAAGGGTTAAGCGCAGTCTTGCCCTGGCTCTTGCTGGAATTTGGCCTAATTACCATCACCACTATTTTGAGTCAGATACGTACCTTGCTTGACCACCTGATTAACGCCCGCTTGGCGCACTCGGTGCAGAACCAGATTATGGCAAAAGCGTTGACCCTGGATTTGCACTATTTCGAGAACGCCAAATTTTACGACAAAATGCAAAACGCCCAACGTGAGGTCAATTGGCGACCTGTGAGCATTGTTAATAGCAGCTTTTTGATGGTACAGGATGTCATAACTCTGACATCGTTAGCGGTTTTATTGGCCGCCTTTGGCCCGATTGTGGCTCTGTTGCTGTTTGGGGCGGCAGTCCCTTCGTTTATCGCCCAGATGCGCTATAGCAAGCTTTATTTTCGGCTGTTAACCTGGCACTCCCCCGATTTCCGCCGCAAATCCTATTGGGAGAATTTGCTGACGCTGGACAGCAGCATGAAAGAAATCAAGCTGTTCGGACTGGGTAATCCTTTGTTAGGACGATATAACAACCTTTTCAACGAGTTCTACCGCGAGGATGCGGCACTGGCGAAAAGAAAGACGCTGATGGGCACACTCTGGGGAATTTTCGCTATAGTCGGGTATTATGGGGCTTATGCCTGGGTAGTTTATTGCACCTTGGAAGGAGCAATAACGCTGGGAGATTTAACCCTCTATCTAGCGGTGTTGCGGCAAGGGCAGGGAAGCTTCACGGGTTTATTCTATAGTTTGGGCCAGATTTACGAAGGCAGCCTATTTATGAACAATCTCTTTAGCTTCCTGAAACTCAAACCCCAGACCGAAGCCAAACACGACTCGCGACCAGTGCCAGAAAAGTTCCAGACGGGCTTTGAGTTTCGCAACGTTTCGTTTCGCTACCCTGACCGCGAGGATTGGGCTATTCGCAACCTGAACTTACACATTGCCCCCGGCGAAAAGCTGGCTCTGGTGGGGTCGAATGGGGCGGGCAAAACCACGCTAGTTAAACTGCTAACCCGGCTGTATGAGCCAACCGAAGGCCAGATTTTGCTGGAAGGGGTAGACCTGCGCGAGTATGATACAGCAGAGTTGCGGCTACGCATCGGGGTGATTTTTCAGGACTTTGTGCGTTATCAGGTGACGGCACGGGAGAATATCGGCTTCGGGCAAATTTCGGCACTGGAAGACGAGGAGCGAATCGTAGAGGCAGCTAGACGGGGGGGGGCGGATGCGGTTATTGACGATTTACCACAAAAATACGATACTTTGTTAGGGAAGTGGTTTGATAACGGGCATGACCTTTCGGGCGGGGAGTGGCAAAAGATGGCCTTGAGTCGGGCTTTTATGCGGAACGGCAACCTGCTAGTGCTAGACGAGCCAACTTCAGCCCTAGATGCCGAGCGCGAGTACGAGATTTTTCAGCGTTTTCGCGAACTGACTGAGGGTAAAATGGCCCTGCTAATCAGTCACCGCTTTAGCACGGTGCGGATGGCTGACCGCATCGCCGTGCTAGAAAACGGTCAGATTATCGAGTTAGGGACGCATCAGGAGCTACTAAAACTGGATGGCACTTACGCCCACCTGTTCAACCTCCAAGCCGAAGGGTATAGGTAAGGATGAAGGATGAATAAAGAAGAATTCTTTCCCCTTCCTTGCTAGTGCAGAAACTCAAGAGGTGATGTGCAAACAGTGATTTAACTCCCTCTCCCATTCGGTGAGAGAAGCCAGCTTACGGGTTGGGGTGAGGGTTCGAGTTAACTATAACTTGAGTATGGAGGCAGGCCAGGATTACCCCCTCATCCTATCCTTCTCCCTCCAGGGAGAAGGGATAAGACCACCCTTTGCACAATTGGTTCTGTGTCCCTACAACAGGGAAGGGGGGTAGGGGGTTAGGTCAGCCAACCCCTACTCAATCCCTAAACGGGTGAAAGCCGTATCAATATATTTCAGGTGATAGCCATAATCGAAAACGCCTTCCAGTTCTTCGTCGGTGAGGCGTTCAGCCACCGCTGCATCGCTTTTGAGGTTCTCGATAAAACTGCCGCGCTCTTTCCAGGCTCGCATGGCGTGTTTCTGGACAAGTTTATACGCCTCTTGCCGCCCCAAACCCTTTTCCACCAACTTTAGCAGCACCTGTTGCGAAAAGGTCAGGCCACCACTGCTTTCCAGGTTGTATAACATTTGCTCCGGGAACACCACCAGTTTATCAATAATCTCGGCCATTTCCGACAGCGCATAATCCAACACCAGACAGGCATCCGGGAAAATTACCCGCTCGGTGGAACTATGGCTAATGTCGCGCTCGTGCCAGAGAGCCACATTCTCAAGGGCGGTAATCGAATAACCCCGCAGCAACCGAGCCATCCCCGAAATCCGCTCGGAACGGTGAGGGTTGCGCTTGTGAGGCATCGCTGAGCTACCCTGCTGATTCTCGCCAAAAGGTTCTTCAACCTCGCGCACTTCGGTACGCTGCAAGTGGCGGATTTCGGTGGAGAATTTTTCCAGGGACGCGCCGATTATCGCTAAAGTGCTGATAAAATGGGCATGGCGGTCACGCTGCAAAGTCTGGGTTGAAACCGGGGCGGCGGTCAAGCCCAGACTTTCGCAAACTTCTTCCTCAATATCGGGCGGAATATTAGCATGCGTCCCGACTGCCCCCGACAGCTTACCTACCGCCATTGTGGCAATAGCTGCATCCAAACGGTGGAGATGTCGGCGCATCTCGTCTACCCACACTGCCAGCTTATAGCCAAAAGTTAGAGGCTCAGCGTGCATTCCATGTGAGCGGCCTATCATAATCGAATTTTTATGTTCAAGGGCGCGGCGGGTAATAGCCCCAAGCAAGTTCACCACCTCCTGCCTCAACAATTGCCCAGCCTCTTGCACCTGCATCGAAAGGGCCGTATCAACCACATCGGTGCTGGTCATTCCCAGATGGATAAAACGAGCCGATTCGCCGACCGTCTCACTGGCAGCCCGAATAAAGGCGATTACATCATGGTCGGTTTCTTTCTCGATTTCCAGCATCCGTTCCAGACTGACCGTCGCCCGCCGAATGTTCACCATATCTTTTTCGGGAATTACCCCCCGCCGAGCCCAGGCTTCACATACAGCAATTTCTACCTTCAGCCAATTGCTGATGCGGTTTTCGTCCGACCAGACTTTTGCCATCTCTGCTCGGCTATAACGTTCTATCATAACTAACCCCCTGACCCCTTCCCTAGCAAGGAAGGGGGAACAATTTCCCAACTCGTTACTCTCAAACAACTAACAACCAACAACCAAAAAAAAGACGGGGTACGGAAGAAAAAATCTTCCGCCCACCGTCCACCGTTCGTAAGTCTTAAATTAGCGGGCCGTTGCCGGAGTAGTAGGCCGCTTGCTCGACTGATTATTGCGCCCCAAATATTTACCAAAATCATTTTTAGTCCAGGATACCAGGAACATACTGGCGTTAAAAATCGAGGAATAGGTTACACTAATCATCCCAATCATCAAGGCCAATACAAAGGTACGAATACTTTCGCCACCAAACAGGTATAAAGCAATTAAAGGGAAGATAATCGTCAGGTTGGTATTAATAGAGCGGGCCAGCGTTTGGAGCAAACTATAGTTCACCACGCTATCAAACTGCTCGCCAGGGTTACGCAGTTCATTCTCGCGGATACGGTCAAACACCACAATCGTATCGTGGTTAGAGAAACCAACTACTGTTAACAAAGCGGTGATGAACAGCGCGTCAATTTCAACCCGGAAGAAAGCCCCCAAAATCCCGAAGATACCCAACAAGAGCAATACGTTATAAAACATTGCCAGTACGGTGCAAGTAGCGTAACGAAGGGGGTTTTTGACATTGCGGAAACTCCAGGCCAGATAGGCTAGAGTAGCGATTGAAATCAACACAATGGCAAAGAGGGTACGTACCCCAATCTCACTGGCTACCACCGAGCCGACGGTGTAGACACTGTTCCGACCTTCATCGAAGGTGGGATAAGCCGCTTTGATGGCATTAATCAAAGTCTGTTTTTCGTCAGTCTGACCAGAAATTTCACTGGTACGAAGGATAATCAGACCACCTTCGCTGGGAGAAGCAAGGGCAGTAAAAGCTTGCTGGTCACGCTGGGTCAGCAGACTTTTCTCAGCATCAGTGCGGTTAGCCTTAGTGCGTAGTAGGGCCAAATAGCCTTCCTCAGCCACTTTGATAGTGTTTTCTACCTGGGCACTGCTGGGAATATTACTTTTGAAATACAAATCCCAACTAGAGCCGCCCGTAAAATCTATCCCAAAGCGCAAACCACCAAATAAAATTGCCAATAATCCTGGCAAAACCAACACAAGCGAAAGGATATAGAACCAACCGCGCTTGTTCACTAGATTCGGCATTACTTCTCCCCTGATAATAGTAACGAGTGTCCAGTTTCGAGTTGATTTTTCCGACAACCGACAACCGACAACCGACAACTGATAGACGGCACAGATTATATCACGCTTTGGGGCGGATGCAAATTCACATTTTAAATTTATTTCGCTGAAACCTTTTCATGCACAACTGATGATGGTATAATCCAGAAGCACATACTTATGATTATGTTGAGCAGAAAGACAGAAACTCAATAATCAAACCAATTTCAGCAATTTAATTATAACCACCAAAGTAGAATAGCCGCCGATAGCAAGGTTGGAAAGAACATGGCCGAAAACAGGCAAGTTTACGATGAAGCAATGGCGCAGGGCCGCGAATTACAGACAAACAGCCAGTGGGAAAAGGCCTTCCGGGAGTTTTACAAAGCCGCCTCCGAGTTTAAATCTGATGTCGCGGCTAGAGTCGGAATGGCCCAAACCCTCGCAAAACTAAATCGGTATGATCAGGCCCTTAACCAATATCAGGGTTTAGTAAAAATGCGCCCGACAGACCCCGATATTTTGCGCGGTTATGCCGAGACCCTGGCCCAGCTAGACCGCAAGGCTGAGGCAATTGACGCTTTTTATAAATTGCGGGACATCGCCAAAGACCAACAACAGCCCATCCAACGTATTGAGGCTTTAAGCGAGATTATTGGCCTGGATGAAAGCCGCACCGATGCTTACGAAGAAATAGTTGAGGTTTATATTACCGAGGGAGATAATAGCTCGGCGGCGGCGGTCGGGGTGGAATTAGCCCGTTATTATAATAGAATCGGACAAACCCAACAGGCTCTTGAAATCCTGAATGATGTGGTGCAACTAGACCCCAGCAACCCAGATGCCCATACATTAATGACAGAGTGGGAGGATGGTAGTGCCACCGTTATTGCCCCTCCTAGAGTAGCCGCCCCTGAGCCAGACTTGGACGACCTGCCTGACCTTGATGCCCTGGAAAGTCTGGTGTCTGCCACTGGCCCTGGTGGCTATACTGCGCCATCGAAACCCACCCCGCCCCGCCCGGTAGAAGAAACTCCCCAACCAACCTTCGGTGATGATTTAACCAACGCGGTCAGCCCAGCCCCTACTGCCGACCTAGTTTCGGGCACACAGAAGCTAATTACCGAAGCGGAACTTTCGCTGGAACGGGGCGAAATTGGCAAAGCTATTCGCCACTACGAAATGGCGATTGAGGCTGGAGCCGATGGCGCGGATATTCATTACAGCCTGGGTCAACTCTATACCCAACAGGGCCAGCATCAACAGGCGGTCGAGCAGTTACGCAAAGCTACTCTTGATATGGATTACGCCGCCTCCGCCTGGTTCGCGCTGGGGAGTGCCTACGAAGGAATGGGCGACCTGGAGGAAGCCGGAAATGCCTACGAAGAAGCGTTACGCCAGATAGATTTGACCCAGATTGGCGAAAACGAGGTGGACGAGCTAATAGATATGTACGATGTGGCAGCCAATGCCTACCAGAAAATAGGCAACGAGGTCAAAGCCGCCAGCCTGTATACCAAACTGGCCGGGTTTGTCTCTGGTAAGGGCTTCCGCACCGAGAAAAGTACCCTGGTGTTGATTAAAGCCCGCGAAATGAGCGAAAAAGCCGTCCGAGAGCGCGTTATCACCGGGCGATTGCAGGGCGAAGAAGCTCCGCCAGCCAGCCGCTCACCCATGACCAAACTGGAAGAAGACCTAGCAATCGCTTTTGGCGATGGCGAGTCGATAACAGGTTCAACCTTGCCCGGTTTCAGTAGCTCGATTAGCTTCCTGGGAGGCGAGGGTGATTTCCTGAAACCTCTGAATGGTAATGGTGCAGCATCCAGTAATGGCCTGTCCGGGCTGGATTTGCTGGATGAAGGGGTATCTGGCTCAAAGCTCAGCACCCTACTTGAACCAGCCGTAGCAACGATGCCTGCTATGCTCACCGTGCAACCCATTTTCCCCAGCCATCTTATCGAAATAGAACCTAACGCCCTGGCGATGCCCTATTTGCGGGCTTCCGAAGATTTTATGAAGCGCGACTTGTTACAGGCAGCGATGGATGCCTGCCACGAAATGATTCGCTACTTCCCCGGCTATCTTCCAGCTCAAGCGATTCTGGCAGAGCTTTTTGTCAAAAAAGGCTGGCTGGAGCAAGCCCGTACCAAATATCAGTTTATTGTAGACCTTTATAACACCCGTGACGATACCACCAAATCAATTCAGGCTTACCGTCGGCTAGCGGATATTAGCCCGGACAATATGCCCCTCCGCAGCAAGCTGGCTAACCTGATGATGGCGAACGGCATGAAGGAAGAAGCGGCGGAATTGCTGCTGACCACCATTGACAGCTATGTTCGCACCGGGCAAACCGAGCGCGCCCTAGAAGAATGTAAAAAGTTACGTAACCTTGCCCCCAACAGTGCCCCTATCCGAATTCAGTACGGCGAATTATTAAACCGTTTGGAGCGACATACTGAGGCGTTGGGCGAGTTCCGGCGGGCTTTGGAGCTTGAACCGACTAATATTCGGGCCTTGTGTTTGCTCAATATTACCCTTTTCCTGACCGACCAATCCGAGGTGCGCTGGACTAGCTTCAAAACCGTGCTGGACGAAATGGCTAGTAACAACGAGGCGCGGGGCACGATAATGAACGAATATCGGCAGGCTCTTTTCCTGTTTAATCACGCTGCCCTCAATTATGCTTCAGCCTGTATTAATCTGGAAGCGAAACTAAAACCCCAGGCCATCCGTTCTTTAGAAGAGACTTTGCGAATGGCAGTCAATGACCCGGCGATGCAGGAGTTTGAAATTCTGGCGCGGTGGGAATTGGGTCAGACTTATCTGGACTCACTGATTTACGACAAAGCGGTGGATGAGTTGAGCAAGACGATTAATTTGCTTGAAGCCGCGAACTCGGCAAATTACGCCCCTTCTACCATGCGTTATGGGTCGCTACCTACTCAGCTTACGATTTATCGCAAGTTAGCCCAGGCTTTTATGAAACAGGGTCAAGTGCCTTATGCCCTTAAAGCCCTGAAAACGGTCAAACGGCTGTTACCTTATGACCGTGAGGTTTATTTTGAGCTGGCGGAACTGCATTTCCAGCAAGGGCAGTTGTCCGAGGCTCTGGCTGAATTGGGCGAGCTATCCGACCATTACGAGCGGCTGAACCAGACCGACAATGTGGTGGAGGTTTTGAAGGAAATGGTCAGGCTGGCCCCCAGCCGCATCGAGGTGCGCGACAAACTCAGTCAGGTTTATCTCAACCGGGGTATGATTGATGATGGGTTAGCCGAAATAGACGAACTGGCCGAATTGCAGCGCAAAAACGGGCGTATGAAGGATGCGGTACGCAGTCTGCAACGAGGCGCGGAAATTTATTTTATGATGGGCAAGCAGGACAAGGCGTACGGCCTCTATGACCGAATTGTCCGAATTGCCCCCGGCGACATCGAGGCACGTCAACAACTGGTAAACCTGCATATTCTAGGGATGCGCCTGGGAGATGCGATAGAAGAACAACGTACTATTGCCCAAATTTGTCTGCAAAGTGGCAATACTAATGATGCCATTGGGGCCCTGCATCAGCTTATCGGCCTTGCCCCCGAAGATACCCGCGCTTATTTTCAGCTTGCCGATGTATTAAAGAGCGTGGGTGAATTTGGGCAAGCTTTTAAGCTTTACGGGCGGGTAGTCAAGCTTGAGCCTACCAACGAAAAAGCCAAGACCTTGCAGGGTCAGATGAGGCAGAAGGCGATTGAGGCCGGACAAATCAAAGAAGATAAGGGCAAGTAGTCGCTAAGGCTGCTTGTACACCTGAATGGATGCATTAATAGGGTTATTAAGCAGTTTGCTGTCGCGCCTGGACGTGCTGGCAGCGATTGATATATTAATTGTGGCGGTGCTAATCTATGGGCTGCTTACGATTTTACACGGCACCAGAGCTTCGGTGCTGTTACGTGGCGCAATCATTCTGTTTGTAGTCCTCTTTGTAATCGTCAATATTTGGCCGCTCCAGGTACTCCGTTTCCTGATTGTTAACTCCCTTCCAGCTATTTTAGTGGCTATCCCGGTGGTGTTTGCCCCGGAAATTCGACGTGCCCTGGAACAGATCGGCCATACCAGCGAATGGCTCAATCGTCCTTTGGGGCAACGGAGCGAGGATGGCCTGCTGATTATGATTAGCGAGGTTATCAAGACGGCTTTTAACCTCAGTGGGCAACGCTGGGGTGGCCTGATGGTGATTGAGCGCAGCACGGGCCTTCAGGATGTTATTACCAAAGGGGGCGGTATCCCAATTGAGGGGCGCGTCACCGAGCAACTTCTAACTAACATTTTCGTGCCTAATACCCCCCTCCACGATGGGGCGGTTATTATTCGGGGCGACCTGATTGTGGCTGCTGCGGTGATTTTGCCCCTCAGCGATAATCCCAATATCCAGCAACATTACGGCACGCGCCATCGGGCTGCTCTAGGCATCAGCGAAGATAGTGACGCGGTGGCGGTGGTGGTCAGCGAGGAAACCGGGGCGATTTCGATTGCGGTGGCGGGGCGACTTTACCCCAACCCCAAACCTCGCCGCGAGGATTTAACCGAAACTCTGACCGCTCTGATTGTCGGTAGCCGCTATCCCAATCAATCGCGTTTGCGCCGTCGCAACAATGGCTTTTTACGCAATAAAATCACTGGTTTTCGGAGTAGCCCCACCCCCGACACTACCCCGGTCAAACCCCCCGCCCAACATTGGGAAAAGGGCGGCAAAAACTAAGGCGGGGGTCAGGGGATAGGGTTGGGGGTCGGAAAAGAATTAACAAGGATGAAAAATTAGGGGAATCGTTCCCCCTTCCACTTTAACGAAGGGGGCTAGGTTTTAACTCGTTACTAAAAAATGGGCTTGCTAAATTACGTAAAAACCATAAATTTTAGCCGTTTCGTGGTTGCCTTTATTCTGGCAGTCTTTGTGTGGGGATATGTCAGCCTGACGGTGTACCCCGAAGAAAGTCCCGATTTCAACAACTTGCAGTTTGATGTTATGCCACCCAAAGCTCTCGACCTGGTGGTACGCAACACCTATAAGCCGCAGAATGTGACGGTTACGGTCAGTGGCCCGCGTGACAAGGTGGGGAGTATTACCGCCGGGTCGCTTAAACCTTATATTGATTTAAGTTCAGTCAGTAAGCCTACCACCGACCAGTTTGAGGTAAAACTAAAAATTGGCGATAAAATCCCCGATGGTGTGCGCTACAGTATCAAGCCTGACAAGGTTGAGTTGCAAATTGAGGAGCGCAAAACCAGCCAGTTCAAGGTAGAGCCTGTTCAGGTGGGCGAGGTAGCGGCGGATTATAACCTGGGCGAGATAAAGATTACGCCCGAAACCATCAATGTAACTGGCCCGTCCAGTCTGGTGGGGTTGGTGCGGCGGGCGGTAGCTTATACCGACCTGTCTAATCTTAATATCTCGCTGGTTGACCGTTCCAAAAAAGTAGCCTTGCTCGACGTTAATAACAACGAAATCAAGCAGGATGAAATAAAAATTACCCCTGATACAGTCAGTGTAGATGTTAAACTTTCCACTAATTTCCAGTATCGGGATGTGCCCGTGCGGGTGACTACCACCGGGCAACCCGCCCTCGGTTATGTGGTAGCCTCGACCAAGCTTGAGCCTTCAATTGTGACGATTTATGGGGAGTTGGGGGTTATTCGGCAGGTGGAATATGTTGAGACCGCCGCCGTAGATGTTAGCGGAGCCAGTGCGGATTTAACCAAAACGGTAGCCCTCAAACCTACCTCAAATACTGATATTTTGATTGCTCAGGCCAACAAAACCGCTAATGTTACTATTAGTATTACTCCTTTAATTGTGTCTGCCAGTATCGAAAAAAAGGTGGGGCAGGTTAATGTTGCCCCCGGCTTGCTCTACGAATTTATACCCGTGACCGTAACCGTAAACCTGAGCGGCACCTATCAGGCGTTTCAGCTTTTGCAACAGAAACAGTTCAAGTTGGAGGAAGTTAAGGCGGTGGTTGACCTTGCCGGGAAAGCACCGGGTGAGTATGCCAATATCCCGGTAGCCATCACGCCGCCAGAGGGGTTGAAGGTCACAAATACCCCTACCATAACTTTGCGGATTGTTCGCCAACCTACCGCAACGCCCACCGCCGTGCCTACGCCGACCCCTTCTCTCACTCCAACCCAAATACCCAATACTCCCACACCTGTAGCAACCCCCACCCCCACCATCGGGGATACTACCACGACCAGTAGCCCTACCCCCACGCCCACCACGCCCGCCCCCACCCCCCAGGCTATAGTTTCCCCGACCCCCGCCGCACCTACCACTAAGCCTAAATAATACCGATTTTCTAGACACATTAATCCCTTGCTTATTTATTACATTTGAGATAACATTATTCCTAAGTTATTGTGGCTGATTTGATTTTCCCATCTTTAAATGTAAATCAAATACCAAATATTTTTGAACAACAAGGAGGCAAAGAAGTTGAAGTTATTGAAACGTTTATTTCCCCTTTTCATTGTATTCTCAATTAGTCTTACTGTTTCTTCCACGGCGTTTTCTGCCCCTAACTTCGCTAATTTTAAGTTTAGGGAATTATGGCAATATAGCGATAAACTCGTAGATGAAGTACCCGGTGCAGGGAGAGGTTTTACCTGGGGACCCAATGATTTTGGCACTTTTCAAGAACAATATCAGGAAGCCTCTGGCGGATACCGACAAGTTCAATATTTCGATAAAAGTCGGATGGAATTATCTTTAAATGGGCAATCTGTAACTAATGGGTTATTGACTAAGGAACTGGTAACTGGAAACCGTCAAGATGGTGACGCTACCTTTACCCAACTTGCTCCTAGCACTGTACAAGTAGCAGGAGATGAAAATAGTGGAGGTGGCAACGCAGTTTCACCAACATACGCCAGTTTCAAGAACATAGTTACTTTTAATCCGGGTGAAAATACTGCTCCAAACCGAGTTAACCAGTTGGCAAACCTCGCTATTAACAAAGCCGGAGAAGTAACTACCCTTGCTAACCCACCTGCTCAAATCAAAATTACATCGTATGAAGGCACTTTAGGCCATAATTTACCACAGGTTTTTCAAGATTTCCAAAATTTGACCGGGCGCGTATGGAAAGGCTTTTCTTACGTTAATAATAAAATTTATACTGACAATCCAATAGCCAATGTTTTTGGTTTCCCTATTGGCGAACCTTATTGGATAAGAGCAGTGGTCGCTGGACAGGAAAAAGATATACTTGTGCAACTTTTTGAAAGGCGGGTTTTGACTTATACACCTTCAAACCCTGCTGAGTTTCGGGTTGAAATGGGAAATATAGGTCAACATTATTTTTCCTGGCGTTATGTAGTAAATGCTCCAAAACCTTATAGTTTTACAGGTTCAGGTAGCAAAGTCATTCAGGGTTTGAACCTTACTCAAGGGGTCTCACGGCTAATTGCTATACACAATGGGAAAAGTAACTTCATAGTAACGGTCAAGGATAGTGCTGGAAAACCCGTTGATTTGCCTTTCAATGAGATTGGCAACTATCAAGGTAACATTTATAGCGGAATTTCCAAAACTGGTGTATATGCTCTTGAAATACAAGCTGATGGAGCATGGAAAATAGACCTCCTAGATATGGGTATATTAAGGAGTGAGTCGCCAAAAGCAGATGCGAAATATACTGGAAAGGGAGATACAGCTCTAAAAGTAAAACTTCCAAAAACAGGTCTGGTTGTTTTCAAGTTCAACTATGTTGGGTCAAGTAATTTTATTGTAATTATTTACGACAAAAACGGAGAAATAGAAGACTTACTTGCCAACGAAATTGGTAACTATACAGGTGAAAAATCTATTTCGGCTGGCACGGGCGATTATTATCTGAATATACAAGCTAAAGGTGATTGGACTATCGAAATAGGCTAAAGCTAAAAGTTATACCTCAAAAATATTCCTATGAGGTAGCTAACTTAGTTGGCAGAGCAACTGCCTCTTAATCAGTGGGTTCAGAATTAGAAGACCTGTTCGGCAGTTGCAGCAAGAGTTCAAGGGCGGTAATTGTTCTGATATGCTAAAATAAAGCATAGAGAAAGAAACTTGGCTTTTCATAGCAAGAAATTAAGGTACAGAACTTATGACAAATTTAGTAATTGAGCTTCCAACCGAAATATATGAAAAGCTACAGACTAAAGCCAACGGTCTTGGTAAATCCCCCCAAGAACTGGTACAAGAGTTAGTGACCAGTCAACTTGCTGAACCCAATAAAATACTTTCAGAAAGTGAAAGAGGGCGGCAAGCTTTAATGGCAGCAGGTTTATTAACAGAATTAGGGCCGGAACTCAAAAAAAGGGCTAACCACAATAATATCTCCTTAGAAGAAGCTCAACGGATTTTAGGGACTGCTCCGGGGAAATCTTTAAGTGAGATAGTAATTGAGCAAAGAGAACAAAATATTTGAGCTACCTATATCTTGATACAAGTGCTATTGTAAAAAGGTATACAATTGAAATAGGTAGCACCTGGTTACAGCATCTTTTAGACCCTAACAACGGCAATACAGTTGTTGTAAGTGAAATTACCCTAGCTGAATTTGCTGCCGCCATTTCTGCTAAACACCGGGCAGGGACAATCAGTTTATCCGATAGAACCCTTATTATAGACCTGTTTTTGAGCCACTGTGACATAGAATATCAGCTCGTTGAGGTCAATCGTAACATAATAGATAGAGCGGTAATGCTGGTACAAGCACTTCCACTTCGCGGTTATGATTCCATTCAATTATCTACAGCCTTGAATAGTAGAGATATTTTGGCTGCTGTCAGTATTACAGACTTTATTTTTGTATGTGCTGACACCAATCTGGTCGCATCTGCATTTGCCGAGGGATTAATCGTAGAAAATCCTACTGACCATCCTTAGCTTTACATTAAATCTACTGATTTTGCCCAAAAAGGGGCGAACCGTGCGGCTCACCCCTAGCTTTAAAAATCTTGGCGAACTTGGCGTTCCTGGCAGTTAGAATGAATTAACCGTCTAGGGTGCTGGTATCGCCCACTGGCTCGCCCAATTCCTTCGCCCGAATAACCCGGCGCATAATCTTACCACTACGGGTCTTGGGCAGACTCGGCACAAACTCCAACTCGTCCGGCACTGCCACTGCCCCCACGTTCGTCCGCACGTGCAGCTTGAGTTCCTTCTCCAGTTCGGGGCTGGCCTCAAAACCGTTCTTGAGAATGACAAAGACCTTTACATGCTCGCCCTTTATTTCGTCGGGCTTGCCGATAGCCGCCACCTCCGCTACCGCCGGGTGGCTGACCAGACTTGACTCGATTTCCATCGAACCGAGACGATGCCCACTTACCTTAATCACATCATCCACCCGACCCTGAATCCAGTAATAGCCATCGGCATCCTTGTGGGCGGCATCCCCGGCGAAATAAACATTCTCAATGGTATTCCAGTAACTTTCGTAACGGGCCGGGTCGCGGAAAATCGTCCGCATCTGGCTAGGCCAGGGGTGACGGATAATCAAGAAACCGCCCCGGTCATGCCCAACACTATGCCCATCCTTGTCCACCACATCGGCCTCAATGGTAGGGAAAGGCATAGTCGCGCTACCGGGCTTGAGCGGCAGAATGGGGGTCGGCGTAATCATATGCCCGCCCGTCTCGGTCTGCCACCAAGTATCCATAATCGGCAACTCGCTCCGCCCGATATGCTCGCGATACCACATCCAGGCTTCGGGGTTAATCGGCTCACCCACCGTCCCTAACAGCCGCAAGCTGCTCAGGTCGTGCTTGGCGGGCCACTCCGTCCCCTGCCGCATCAACCCCCGAATTGCGGTGGGAGCGGTATAGAAAATCGTCACTTTATACTTTTCCACCACACTCCAGAAACGGTCAGGGGCGGGATAGGTCGGAATACCCTCGAAATAAACGCTGGTCGCCCCGTTCATAAGCGGCCCGTAAACCAGATAACTATGACCCGTCACCCAACCCACGTCCGCCGTACACCAAAAAACATCGTCCGGCTTAATATCAAAAGTAAACTTCATGGTGGTATATACACCCACGCCATAGCCAGCCTGCACATGTACTACCCCTTTGGGCTTGCCGGTGCTACCACTGGTGTAGAGGATATAGAGCATATCCTCGCTGTCCATCGGCTCGCAGGGAACAACCGTATCCTGGGGAACATCTTTAATTAATTCATCCCACCAGATGTCGCGCCCTTCCTGCATCGTCACATCCAGCCCCAGCCGTTTGAATACCACCACCTTTTCCAGGGTAGGGATTTCGACTGCCGCTTCATCAGCAATCTTCTTTAATTCGACCAGCTTGCCACCGCGATAATTGCCATCGGCGGTGATAATCAGCTTGGCCTCAGCATCAATACAACGGTCACGCAAGGCATGCGCCGCAAACCCGGCGAACACCACCGAGTGTACCGCTCCCAGCCGAGCAATTGCCAGCAAAGCAATGGCCTGTTCGGGAATAGCGGGCAAATAAACGCCCACCCGGTCACCCTTCTTAACCCCCAATTTTTGCAGACCCGCCGCCAGCCGATTTACTTCCTGATACAAATCTTTATAAGTTACGGTGCGGCTCGAACCGTCGTCACCTTCCCAATAATAGGCTACTTTATTTTCTACGGGCGTGCCCATATGTCGGTCTAAGGCGTTATAGACAATATTGAACTTGCCGCCACTAAACCATTTGAAGAAGGGTTTTTGCGTCCACTCAAAAGTAGTTTGCCAGGGCTCAAACCAGTGGAGTTCCTTCGCCATATCTTCCCAGAACTCAAAACGGTTTTCGACTGACCATTTATGAAACTCAGGATAACTAGTAAAGCCTTTGGATTTCATGTAAGTCATAATATTGGCATTATCAATAACATCCTGGCTGGGAGTAAACACGCGAAGTTCGCTTAATACATGGTCTGTAGCGTCAAACTTGAGATTGTTGCTCATTCAGGAAATCCCTCCTTGTCTGGCGGCCTAGTTCCTTCTTTGAAAACTATGCCTGAAACTTCATTGCTCCATAAAACAGAAGATGCCTGAGTTGTGTGGCTAGATTACTTAAAATATATTTTTGGGTGATAGTTACTTAGCAGTCTAATATTAAAGTCATTATAGGATATGGACGGATAGCAGGTCAATTGCTAAACCCATCCTCTAACCACCTTTTAAGCCACACTTTCGACATCTCAACCAAAACATGCTTTTGCCAACCGCATCATATAACGTTGATGGAGAGGTCGCCCCTGCTCCAGGGTTAACTTAAAAAACAAAAGTAAGTCGGCAAGATTAGCGGTATGACCAAAGAAAGTTAGCCAGGGCAAGGTCGCCTTAATCTCCCCGGCTAACTCTTTGTCTAACTTCTCCAAAGCCTGAAAATAATAGTCCAGGTAAATAGCCCGGTCTTCAGGTGAGTTACTGGCGATATGCTTACAGTCAGCCATATCAAAAAGTGGTATGTCCCAGCGTGCTTCTTCCCAATCCAGAACGGTTAAAACCTTCTGATTGACACTATCCCACAGAATATTGCTAGAAGCAAAGTCAGTGTGAATAACCATCCGGCGCAGTTTTTGCAATTCCGGGGTGGTTTGATTAGTCTGAACCTTGTTTATGGCAGCTTCCAGGTTTGCGCTACTATAATTTTGCTTCCGGAGTGGCTGACACTCAGCACTGTGGTCAATAAAATCCACCAGCGACGGTTCGACCCGCCATTCTCGTTCTAATAAACCGGGGCGGGTCTGGCTAAACCCTGCTGTCGGTTCATATTTTACCAGTAAAAAATGTAAAAACGCCTGAGTCTCGGCGGCTGGTTGGAGTTGCTCCTTGACCCCGTGCGTCATTTCCTTACCTGGACGAAACGGGAACACAGCGTAAGGTCTACCCTCAACCATTTGAATAGTATTGCCACTATTCCCTGGTAGCGGGGCAGCCACCAGAGTCCCGGCTTGTTGCTCAAGATAGGTCAGGAGGTGATGTTCCTGACCTATTTCCTCTAGCCTATCCGTCCGGGTATAGCGGCGTAAAACCAGAATTGGGCGAAAGTTATCTACCCCAACCCAGGAGTCATTCATATGCCCTTCTCCCAACTCTTTCCAGGCAAGGTCAGGTGACAGGGCAAAATGTTGGTTCAAACTTTCAGGTAACATTACCAGCCTATCGAGGCACTGTCGGCGCGGGGGTCACAACCGCCCATCAGTAAACCATTTTCCTGATTGAAAACGATACCCTGAGCGTAACCCATCGCCGAGCTAAATTCACCAACCGCGTTAACAAGATGACCCCGATCCACCAGGTCAGCAATCACTTGCTGGGAGTAACGGCTCTCGATTTGTAGCCCCTCTGGTTGGTCAGGCATGCCCTTCCCGTGAATCCAGCGAGGGGCATCAATCGCCTCCTGAATATTCAGGCCGAAATTAATCAGGTTAGAATAAACCTGTAGGTGGATTTGCGGCTGACCGTCCCCGCCCATCGTGCCAAAAATTATCTCCGGGCGACTGTTGCGGAAGGCCATCGAAGGAATCAAGGTGTGCATGGTGCGTTTCTGAGGGGCGATGTGGTTGACGTGCTGCGGGTCTAGCGAGAAGTAGGCTCCCCGATTTTGCAACTCAATTCCCCAACCCGGAATCACCAGCCCGGAACCGACACCCATATAATTGCTCTGAATTAACGATACGGCATTACCCGCCCCGTCCGCCGCACAAAGATAAATCGTGTCGCCATCAATCGAACCAGGGTAGGCACTCACGGCGGCTTTATCGGGCGAAATCAGCTTGCGCCGTTCGGCAATGTAGTTATCGTCCAGAAGTTTCTGGGGGGCGACCTTCATAAATAACGGGTCAGTGATATATTCCTCGCGGTCAGCAAAGGCCAATTTTTTGGCTTCTATCAACAGGTGCATAAAAGCCGGGTTCTGATGCCCACCCGCCATCTCAAAGACTTCTACCAGTTTCAACGATTGCAGGGCGGTCAGACCGTGCGTATTGGGTGGCATTTCGTAGATAGTATAGCCGTGATAGTTGATACTGAGGGGGTCAACCCACTCGCCATGATGCTCGGCTAAATCTTCCATCGTGAAAAGTCCGCCCTCGCTGTCCGAAAATTCTACCAGAGCGCGGGCAATCTCGCCCTGATAAAAAGCATCACGGCCCTGCTCGGCAATCAGGCGTAAAGCCCGACCCAACCCCGGCACTTTAAGAATCGAGCCAACTTTAGGGGCATCACCCTTAGCCCCATAAACCTCGCGCCAGGAGGGGTGACACCAGGGCTGCGCTAGTACGTTGGTAATGGCGTTATTCAGGTTCGGGCCAACCCCAAAACCCTGCTCGGCATATTCAATGGCAGGTTGCAAGGCTTTCGCCAGCCCCAACTTACCAAATTTATCCGCCGCCATCTGCCAACCGTCCACCGCCCCTGGCACCGTCACAGGCAAAATCCCTCGTTGCGGCATTGTGGTGTGACCGTTGGCCTTAAACCAGTCTACCGTAGCAGCTTTAGCAGAGCGACCACTGGCGTTCAGGGCGTGCAGGCTGTCGCTTTTGGCATCATAAATAAGCATGAACAAATCGCCACCTGTGCCGCAACAATGGGGGTAAACCACGTTCAAAACGGCGTTGGCGGCAATCGCGGCATCTATGGCGTTACCGCCCGCCTCCATAACCCGCACCCCCGCCTGAGCCGAAAGATAGTGCGGGGAACTAACTATCCCGTTGCGGGCCAAAGTTACCGAGCGTGTTTGCTGCATCTCTTTGAATGTCCTTTCAATAGAAAGAAAGAAGAATATTCACCACAAAGTCACAAAGAACACCAAGTAAAAAATTAAAATTCCTTTGTGAACTTTGTGTCTTTGTGGTTAAAATCTAACGTTGTCCAATCAAGGCCGCACCCACCACGCCGGAAAAATCGCCCAGCTTGGTACGCACAATATCAACCGACTTGGCGGAAACGGGCAGAGCCTCAAATTTGGCTTTGTCTGCTACCTGTTGGAAAAAGGGGTCAACCGCCTCAATCAGGCCACCTCCCAGAATGATACGTTCCGGGTTGTAAAAATTTATCACGGAGGCCAACCCCAAACCTAAATAGGTGGCGGCTTCTGCCAGAACCTCATTCACGAGCGCATCGTTAGCCGCTACCGCATGGGAAATGGTTTTGCTCTGAATCGCTACGCTAGAGGCAGTGGTGGGGTCTGCCAACCCATCCTCCGCCATTAACTCCCGCAAAATCGAAGGCCGACCCCGTTTTAGTTCGCCCAACAAAGTGCGAGTAATTGCGGTACGACTGCTATAGGCTTCCAGGTGACCACGCCCGCCACAGCCACAGTGCCGACCACCCGCGCTGATTACAATATGCCCAATTTCTCCGGCAGTTCCGGTAGTGCCCTGATAAAGTTTGCCATCCTTAACTATGCCACCGCCAATGCCTGTGCCCACAAAAACGCAAATATAGGTCGAATGATTTACCCCCGAACCAAAATTATGCTCCCCAATGGTGGCTACTTCAACGTCGTTACCCAACTTGACGGGTATTTGCAGCTTTTCGCTCAACAATGAAGCAATTGGGTAGTTGGAGGGTGCGCCCAGATTAGGGGCGAAAATTAACATGCCCTGTTCCCGGTCAACCTGACCCGCCGCCCCAATTCCCATCGTGGCAGGGCGTAGTTCGGGGGGCAAATTTGCTAGAGCCAAAGCCTCCTCGACGGTGGCACTGATGCGGTTTGCTAAATCTTTTTCCTTGTTGCCGACAGTTTTTTTCTTGGCACTGGCAACTACCTGCCCGGTAGCGAGCTCAACCACCGCCGCCAGAATTTTGGTTCCGCCCAGGTCAACCCCGATGCCATACTTATTTGCCATCCTCATCCCCTTTTGTGGTATTTAGTTTTTGCCTTTGGATACTTTAAATGTTGTTACCACTAATATTACCTTATTCCGAGGCGGGGAACAACTTTGAAAGGAGTCAGGAGTCAGAAGTCAGGAGTCAGAATAAAGAACAAAGAAGCAAGAATTCGTGTTCCCCCTTCCCTGATTCATGGAAGGGGGTTAGGGGGTTAGGTCAACTAACAACCGACAACCGACGACTGACAACCGATAACCGACTATTTCAAAGACAGCCACAAATCGTAAACCTGACGGTGGGGCAAGGCTGACTCGCGGGTAACAATTTCTACCGCTTCTTTGGCTCGCAACCCGTTGGTTTTAAGTTCACGTAAGCGGTCAAGGGGGTTAACTGAAAGAACGGGTTCTTCGGGGATTTCAGGGGAGGTTTCGGGGGTAGGGCCAAGCACCAGGGTAAATTCGCCGCGTGGCGCAACTTCCTTAAAGTGGGCCAATGCCGCCGAAAGAGTTTCGTGACGGATTTCCTGATGCAGTTTGGTCAGTTCGCGGGCAACCGCAACGGGACGCTCCCCCAACACCTCCAAAGCAATTGCCAGAGTATCCAACAGGCGGTGAGGGGCTTCAAAAAAAACCAGGGGGCGACGGGAAAGTTCGGGACGCAAACGGCTAAACCACTCTTTTAACTCGCTTTTCTTGCGCGGCGGAAAGCCCACATAGCTAAATTCCTGGGGTGAAAATCCACTTAACACCAACGCCACCAAAGGGGCAGCCGCACCGGGCGCAGCGTCTACCGGAATATTGGCTTTCAGGCAGGCTTGCACCAACTCCCAACCGGGGTCGCTCAGACAGGGTGTGCCAGCGTCCGAAACCAGAGCCACACTTTGCCCAGCCTCAAGCTTTTCTAAGATTGCCCCAAGTTTACTTAATTTATTATGCTCATGGTAGGCAATAGCGGGGGTGGAGATTTCAAAGTGGTTAAGCAGTTTGCGGGTATGGCGAGTATCCTCCGCCGCAATCAGCGAAACCTCTCGCAAAAGGCGCAAAGCCCGCAACGTTATATCTTCGAGGTTGCCAATTGGGGTACTAACCACATATAGCGTTCCTGCCGCCAAGCTCAACTCCTCAAAATAGTCGAAGGTCAAAAGTCGAAGGTTGTTAGTTGACCTAACCCCCTAGCCTCCTTCCATGAATCAGGGAAGGGGGAACACGAATTCTTGATCCTTGCTCCTTTATTCTTGCTTCTTTGTTCTTTATTCTGACTCCTGACTTCTGACTTCTGACTCCTTCTTCTTCTCCCGCACGATTTGGTTTGCCAGTCGCACCGTTTCGTCGGGGGTTGTGCCTCGGAAGTTTGCCCCCAGACGAGCCGCCAGGTCTGGCAACTCGTTTAGCAAACGCCCACCAACCCCAATTAGCAAATCCTGGTTGGCTTCTCGTACTTCCTGCACAATCCGCTTTATTTCGCTAAGACGCTGACTGAGGGTGATACTAAGTAACAACAAATCGGGACGGCTCTGCTCAACGGTGGTGATAAAAGCCGCCACCGGGACGTTTGCCCCCAGGTTTGTGACCGCCCAGCCCGCCCGAATGAAAGCATTGGCAACCATCGTTAAACCCACAATATGTTCTTCGCCCGCCACGCTACCAATCACCAACCGCAAACCATTGGGCGGAGCGGCTACGGCTTTGGTGCGCGACAGGAATTCCCGCACAATCCCGGTTGCCAGATGTTCGTCGCCAATCCCGATTTTGCCCTGATGCCACATATCGCCGATTTCGTACATGGTTTCGCGCAAAACCTCGTCAAGCTGGTTATTGGGCAAAGTGCGTTGCAGATAGTCCAGATAAAGTTCGGCCTCGGTAGGGTCTTTTCCTTCTACTAGCAGGGTTTTGAGCAAAATTTCCTTGAAGGCTTTAACCTCACGCTGGGGGAAAACATGCACTGGGAGGGTAAAGAAAAAAGTAGTGCCTTTACCCACCTCACTTTCAACCCAAATGCGCCCGCTCATAAGTTCAACTAGATTCCGGGTAATAGCCAACCCTAATCCCGAACCCTTGACCTCTTTGGTTGTGCCATTTTTCACCCGATAAAATTTCTCGAAGACGTTACCTACTTCATCGGCGGGAATACCCACCCCCTGGTCGGATACGCTCACCTGCAAGAACTGTGGAGTGAGAGCGTTATAGCCCGCTTTAATAATAACTTGCCCACCCTTATTGGAATATTTGATTGCGTTGCCAATTATATTATTGAGAATCTGGATAAGTTTATCGCGGTCAATCCGTACGGCTGGCAAGTTTTCTTCAATCTCGATACGGAAGTTATGGCGGCTGGTACCAATCCGCAAGATTTCGACACACTGCCGAATTACCAGTTCCAACTCAACTCGCTCCAGGCGCAAATCTATCCGGCCTGACTCGATATGGCTCAGGCTCAACATATCTTCGATTAAACCACTAAGCCGGACACTCTCGCGGTTTATCATTTCCAGCCACAAACGTTGGCGTTCGGGGGAGGCATCCTGGGTTAGCAGTAGTTCGCTGAAACCCTGGATAGCACTGAGGGGAGTGCGTAATTCGTGCGATACTACCGCCACAAACTCGTTTTTAATCTGGTCGGCGGTATGTTCCTCAATAGTGTTGTGCAGAATAAGGGTGCGACCAAGCCATTCGCCATCAGCATCAATCACTGAAAACAGGGTTATTTTCAAATTAAGACCTTCAGCCCCCCCTTCGTTCCTACCATTAAGAGCAATCAGGTTAATTCCTAGTTGTAAGGGGTAGTCTGGATTGCTATTTTGCAACAGGTTGTGGATGCCCTGGGGGTCGCGGGCGCGCAGAATAAGTTCTTCCAGAGCTTCGGGCAGGGGATGACCGACAATATTATCGGGGTCGTGGCCCAATAACCCAACCGCCGTCAGATTTACAAAAATTACCTCATCATGACGGTCAGTTATAATTACGCCATCAGGGTAGGAAAGGGCCATCGCGGTGACAGCCTCAACCTTGACCCGTGACTCTGGTATATCTGACGGTTTTTGTTCTGATTCCATCGCTTAACTCCGCGTAATCAGTTGTCGGCTATCTGCTGTCTGTTGTCGGAAAAATATTCACAAGGATGAACAGGATATAAAAGATTTATTGTAGGAGGATGCTCCGTCATCCGATGCTTATCGCAGGACAGAGCCTGCTCCTACTGGTTCAAGGGTAGACACAAAGGTCTACCTCTACAAAAATTCTTTTTATTCTGACTCCTGACCCCCTATCCCAAATTATCAAGAATTTGGGCTTTGGCAGTGGCGGTGTTGGCGGTGCCGCCCAGGTCAGGGGTTAATACCTCCTGATTGATAGTTTTGGCGACAGCCTGTTTCAGTCGCTCGGCAGCCGCATCTTCGCCCAGGTGTTGGAGCATCATCACCGTCGCCAAAAGCGTAGCGAAGGGGTTAGCAATCCCCTTACCCGCAATATCGGGGGCACTCCCATGAACAGGCTCGAAAATCGCCCCCGATACCCCAATATTACCACTGGCAGCAACACCCAGCCCGCCTACCAACTCGGCAGCCTCATCCGAAAGTATATCGCCAAACAGGTTAGTGGTGACGATTACCTCGAAATTTTCAGGGTCTTTTATCAGGCGCATCGCCATCGTGTCTACCAATAACTCTTGCGGCTCAATCCCGAAATCTTTGTATTCCTCGGCTACCTCCAGAGCAGTACGGCGGAAAAGGCCATCGGTCAGGCGTAATATGTTGGCTTTATGTACAATCGTGACCTTACGTTTACCAGTCTTGCGGGCTAACTCGAAGGCATAACGCACAATTCGTTCGCTACCCTTGCGCGAAATCAGGCGTTTGGCAATAGCATAATCCCCAAAATCTTCTTCCAGCCCGATGTATAACCCCTCGGTATTTTCGCGTACCACATAAAAATCCAGCCCCTCGCGATAGTGCCGACCCTTTAGCCCAAGCGAGTGTATCGGGCGCAAGTTGGCATACAGGTCAAGCTCGCGCCGCAAAGTTACCACCGCGCTCCGATAGTTCTTAATGTCGGGGGGAGTAGTAACCGCCCCAAAGAGAGTGGCATCAGCCCCGCGCGCCGCCTCAATCGTAGCCTGGGGAATAGGGTCGCCAAGTTCCTGATAACAGGCGTACCCGGCTTTGGCCTGACTGAAATTCAAATCCAGGCCCAGCTTTTGCAGCACTTCCACTGCCACGCCCACTACTTCCGGGCCAATCCCATCCCCTTCGATTACTAAAATGTTGTGTGTCATTTAAATTAACCGTTTTTAGCCTGGAAATCCTGCATAAAAGCCACCAGAGCCTCAACCCCGGCGTAGGGGAAGGCGTTGTACAGGGAAGCCCGGATTCCACCCACCGAGCGATGCCCGCCCAGACCATCCAGGCCGATAGCGGTGGCTTCCTTGACGAATTTCTTTTCCAGTTCTTCGCTGGGTAGGCGATAGGTTACGTTCATCAAGGAGCGACTATCGGCGTGGGCATGACCCTTGTAATAGCCCTGGCTAGCATCAATCGCAGCGTAGAGCTGGTTGGCCTTCTGCTGATTGCGTTGCTGAATTTCGGTCAGGCCACCGATACTCAATAACCACTTTACCACCAGTCCGCTAAGGTAAATGCTAAAGGTGGGCGGGGTGTTGTAGAGCGACTCGTTTTTGGCTTGCAGATGATAATCCAACATGGTAGCCAGATTTTTGGGGCTGCGTTCCAGTAAATCCTCGCGGATAATTGCAATCGTAGCTCCGGCAATCCCGGCATTCTTCTGGGCTCCGCCATAAATCAGGCCATATTTGCTAACCTCAAGCGGGCGGCTCAAAATATCCGAAGAAGTGTCACAAATCAATGGAACATCACCCACTTCCGGCTCGTTATGCCATTCAGTACCATAAATCGTATTGTTAGAGGTAAAATGCACATAGGCCGCATCAGGATTCAAAGTTAACTCGCTCTGAGTAGGGATTCGGGCGAAATTCTCGCTCTCGGTGCTACCCGCCACCCGCACCTTGCCAAATTTGATAGCCTCAGCTAGAGCTTTTTGCGACCAACTCCCGGTCAAAATGTAATCGGCATCGCCCGTTGCCGGAAGCAAATTCATCGGCACCATCGCGAATTGTAAACTGGCTCCGCCCTGCAAAAACAACACTTTGTAATTTGCCGGGATATTAAGCAATTTCCGAAGGTCAGTCTCGGTGGTGCGGATAATATTCTCGAAGGCCGCACTACGATGGCTCATTTCCATTACCGACATCCCTGCGCCAGGGTAGGATATTAAATCTTCCTTGACTTGCTCCAATACTTCCAGGGGCAGAACTGCCGGGCCGCTTGAAAAGTTAAAGACGCGCTGGTTTTCCTGAGTTTTAATTGTTACATCTTGAGTAAGGGTCATTGGCTTAGACCTTTCTTATTTTTATATACGCACGGCTTTCCGTACTGACAATGATCACCAAATAATTTATTGGCGTATTATAGGTTACAGAATAGCTCCCGTCAAAGGGTTTTGGGGGTTTATTTAGAGGATTGCCAAAAAAAGCCAAAGGTGGTCAGGTTTTTGACCCTCAGCCCTTGACTCATAACTTCTGGATGAATAAATGCTTTTTCCCCCTTCCTTTATAGGGAAGGGGGCCAGGGGGTTAGGTTTGCCGTGGTAAGTTACTGTATTAAACTTCAAATTCCTTGAAAATTTCACCACCCAGCCATTCGGGTTTATTAGCATCGTCCAGCCAGGTAACCCGCACTTTGTCACCTGTCCATACCAAAGTGGCTTTTTCAAAGTTCTGGAAACCGCCCACGTCGCCATCCTGGTCGCTTATAGGGAGGCCAATTTCCGGGTGTAGGCGGTAAAAACGCAGGAAAGAAAAACCTACGGCAAAACCGTTAATGGTCTCGACATCGGGTAGAGCCTGTCCTTCTTCTGACATTGTAGTTGTCCTTTCTGATAAAATTTCCAATTTTAGGTTGGGAAACCAAGTAGTAAATAATGTTGCCTGGAAAGTTATTAGTCTTTTTTGTCTTTATCGCCACCAAACATTCCGCCTAACATACCGGGTAGTTTGTCAGCGATCCCCGCCGAACCCAACCACTTCGGTACTTGGTCAGCATTTTCTTTCAGGAAATTAACCACCTTCTCGGCAGTGGCCTTGTCAATCCCAACCTTGCTAACCAATTGGTTAATTAAATCGTCCATATTTTTCTCCTTGTTGTTATTTTGAACCCGAAAAATGAAGCCAGCCTTAAAAAATTACTTTAGCTATTTAGCCAGTCCAAACAAACCTGAACTTTCAAGCATCAGCAAAAACGCTAGTAAAACAAAAACTATCGGTAGACGTTCGTTAATACTGTCGGTTAACTCGAAATTCGCCAGCTATCCCAGAATTTTAACCCAGACAGAAGGATTACTCTGACTTTATCATTCTGCCAATTCGCCTGACCAGCGCATCGGAGGGGCTTTTAGCACCTGTCAGGTATTTTTTATTTGAGTGCTATAAAACCAGCGCAAGCAAAATATTGATAGGTCTGTAATATGTTGTCTGAAGTCTATATCAACAGTTAACAAATTGTCAACCGGGTTTGCCGGGTTTCCGCTCATCAGGTTTTACCCTGAGTAATAAGTTAGACGGAAGGGCTTTTAAAAAGTCACATGGGAAATCTATAATCTAAAATCGAATATCTAAAATCGGGGGGAATTCGTAGGGGTAGACCAATGTGTCTACCCTCTCTAAACAGAATTTGGCACAACCTTGCTATAATAATTGACGTTTAGATAAACCAAGCACAAGAAATAGACCCCCCCAAGGGACATTTCAAAGAAATGAGAAGTAGTAGCCAGTAGGCAACAAATTTAACAGCGTGTAGCCCTCAAATTAGGGGTAGACCCCCCCTTTTTGACCACCTTATAGCGGGTGGCCGGGTTAATCTTGCTGCCAAGCAGGGGTCCCTTGCCATTTCCTCGCACTTTGGGTGGGCGGGCGGGAGTGCCCAACTGCTCAATTATTCCCGCCAACC
>Ga0209511_1000635_pt1 | contig 34448 bp, 24 predicted proteins | sample SSSSmetaG_FD_184141 | JGI IMG/M metagenome (GOLD analysis project Ga0209511, IMG submission 184141) | Glacier valley bacterial and archeal communities from Borup Fiord, Nunavut, Canada, to study Microbial Dark Matter (Phase II) - ​SSSS... | ecosystem: Environmental > Aquatic > Freshwater > Ice >... | reverse complement strand
GCCATCATCGGGTTGCAAATGGCGGAAGAAAATCCACCAGACCTGATTTTGATGGACATCAACATGCCCATGATGGACGGCTTAAAAGCAACTGCGGCTATTCGCCAAAGCGAAAAACTGCGCCATATTCCGGTGGTGGCGCTGACTGCCAAAGTCATGAAGGGCGACCGTGAAGAAGCACTAAAAGCGGGCTGTGACGGTTACATTCAAAAGCCGATTGACATTGATAAGTTTCCAGCAGAAGTGCTGCGCTATATCAAGCCCGTGAAAGTGGATTGATGAATCAGCCCACCAACCCGACCATGGACGAACAAACGACGCACGATTTATTATCACTTTCGATGCAGTTGAACCGACAGGCTTTTGCCCAACCTCCCGTTGATAACTGGCTCGGCTCATTTTTGGCGCTGCTGTACGAGCGCTTTCCAGCCATCGGCGGCGTCCACATCGTACAGACGATTGGTGATCAGGCGGTAGTGCAGGCAACAGCGGGCAACGTGCCACCAAATGCGGGCGCATCGATCCTGCTGAATGCGGCCTCGCCGGTGATGCAGGCGCTCACCACGCACGAACGGGTGATCGTGCCGGATTTGCGCATTTATCCGATTTTGTATGGCGATGAAGCGGTCGGCGCGCTAGTCGCTTATACGGCGGCACTTCCGCCTGCGATCGATGATGTGCTCGGCGCGCTGGCCGTTCAGATCGGCGCGGCCATTATGCAGCAAACGCATGTTTCAACTCCGCAGACCGGCCCCTTGCGCCGTCAGGTACGTCTGATGCAATCGCTGTATCAGATCACCCGTGAAGTGAGCACCTCGCTGGAAGTGAACGAAATCATCCGCCACGCCACCCAAAGCGTTGTTGAAACGCTGAACATGGCTCATGCAACCGTCTTGCTCTATGACCACACATTGACGAGCGGCGAAGTCGTCGCGGAGTACCCGGACAAGGGTGCGATAGGCGTCAAAGTGACTCTGCTCGACAACAACGCCATGGATCAACTGCGTCAGTTTCAGGCGGTCATTATTGAAAACATCGACAACAGCGCGCCGGAAGTGTTGGGCGCCAGCAAAGCAATCGCCCAAAAGTTCGGCATAAAATCCATGCTGATCATGCCGCTGGCATCAGGTGGCAGCTTGCTCGGCGCTATGACGATCGATGTGTACGATCAGCCGCGCCCATTCACCACCGAAGAAATCGAAGTCGTGCAAGCGCTCGGCAGTCAATTGTCGAACAGCATCCGCAATGCACAGTTGTTCGCGGAACTCGGCCAACGGGCCAAACAATTTGAGCTTATCGCGGAGCTGAGTCGTCGCGCTATGTCATCACTTGATCGTGATGCGATCCTGGCGATCGTGGCCGAACAAACCGCGCAGCTCATCGCCTCCGACGGAATCAGCGTAGCATTGCATGGCAGCGATGAACCGAAGCTCTATATTTACCTGCTGACCACTGCCAGCGGGATCGAGCAAAAAGCGCACGCCGTCGAATTTCCGTACGAAGAAACCGCCCTGCGAATGGTTTGCAATTCCGGCGAATCGCTTATTTTAGATGATATCAGCGGCAGTGATTATCCCGATTATAAGATGTTGGCACGCCATGCTGCGCCCGATAGTTGGGATACCGAGCCGATTATGCACGCTGCTCTAGTGGTGCCGCTGTTGGTCGGCGGGCGCGCGATTGGCACTTTCAACTTGACTCGTAAACAGCGCGGCACCTACACGACGTTGGATCTGGCAGTGCTGGAACAGATCGCCAACCAACTTTCGATTGCGTTGGAAAATGCGCGGTTATTTGCGCAAGCTGCCAGCCGCGTTCAAACCGAACGCCTCTTGAATCGCATGAGCGCCAGTTTGCAGCAAGGCGATCTGCAATCGATTTTGCTCAACACGACGCAAGAGATCGCAGAAGCGTTGGGCGCACACCGTGCGCGCGTCCGTTTACAAGCCACCGCCGCTGATCCGGTCACCGCCGATCGGCTGCGCACGTTTCTGGATAGCAAATCGTTCAAGGTTCAACGCGCCAGCTCCGCGCCTTCTAACACTGTCAAGAAGGAATAGGAACAACGCCGATGCAAGCACAACGCACTTCACTTTTGCGCTGGTTTCGGTTGACGCCTTACACCGATCCGGTACTGCGCAGCCGAGCAATCAGCACCTACGTCGTCAGTATTTTATTGTTTGCCGCCGCCGCTTTGTTCTTTACCACGCTCACATTTTATTTGCTCAGCATCAACAAGATGGATCGCACTGCGATTATGCTGATCAGTGTTGAAGCAGCGCTGTTATGTGGCTTGTCGCTAGTGGCGCTGTGGCTGACACGCATAAATCGCCAGCCGCTTGCCGGATTGTTGTTGTTGGCAGCGCTGTATATCGTCATACTCATTGGTCTGTTTAATTCGGTAATTTACCCACCCGTCACACTTTCGTGGCTGGTTTTGCTAACGCTGTGGATGACCATACCGCTCACAGTCCTGCTGACTGGCACCCAATTATTAGCCTTTACAAGCGTCTTTAGTGTTGCAGTAGTCGCCATTTTTTCGATCAAAATCGCGCCGCCCGACGAACCTGTTATTGGTGCGCTGGTGGGTGGTCTGCTGATCTTCAGTTCGCTCGCCGGAAACATTGGCATCAATTGGCTGTTGGCACGCAGTCAAAACGATGTTCTGCAACGCGCTAATCTGGATGCCGCTAAACGGTTAGGGTTGGTGGAGGCCAGCAGCGGCGTCACGCAGCGCATTCTATCCCGCCTCGATCTGGACTCGCTCATGGCTGAAACGGTCAAGCTGGTGGGCGATACCTTTCATGAGATCGACGGCGTGCGCTTGTGGTTGGTCGAGACGGATCGGCGGAATGCAATACTCGTTGCCACAACCAACGCGGATGACGAGAGCGGACAGAAGATCGGCGTGGGCAGCCTGAATGTGGTCGGGCGCGTGACAATCGGCGGCCAATCAATTTTAATCCGTGATACGCCCGATGAGCAAAGTTATCGCCGCAGCACATTGACAGCGGGTATTCGCAGCCAGTTAGTGCTGCCCTTGCAGGTTGCCTCCGAAGTGATCGGCGCGTTGGATGTGCAAAGCCGCCGACTGGATGCGTTTGCCAAAGATGATATTGATGTGCTGCAAACGCTGTCCGATCAGATTGCGATCGCAATCGACAACGCGCGCCTGTACGCCGCTGCGCAAAACAGCTTGGCTGAGAACAAGCGGCTGTACGAGCAAACACGCAACAGCTTACGTGAAATCGAGCGGCTCAATCAGCAGTTGACGGGTCAAGCCTGGAATGAATACCTGCGTGCCCGAACCGAGTCACCTGCGCTAACGCTCGATTTGAGTTCCGGTCAGGTTGATAACTATGCCGAGTGGACTTCTACCCTGGCCGAAGCCAGTCGCACGCATCAGCTTGTGACGCAGCAGACCGCGCAAGGTAAGACGTTGGCACTGCCGATCCTGGTGCGTAACCAGGTGATCGGCGCGATGGAATTCGAGTTGGACGCCGATCAAACGATCTCGGCTGAACAATTGGGTGCTGTGCAGCAGGTAATCGAACGAATGGGATTATCGGCAGATAACGTGCGCCTGTTCGAGGAAGCGCAGCGCATCGCACAGCGGGAAGCGACGGTCAACGACATCAGCACCAAAATGCAGGCAGCCACAAGCGTCGATGGGGTGCTCAGCGCCGCCACTAAAGGGATTGCTGAAGCATTTGGCTCGGCGCGCGTGGCTATCCGCATTGGTGCCAACCCGCACACTGCCAGTCCCCCTAGTAGCGAAAGGATCGCGCCGTGAACAATATCTTCCGTTTGTTAGTGATGCCGCGTCCCAATTATGGCAATGCGGAACGTTCACGGGCACGTATGACGCTGCTTTTTAGTGATTTCTTTTTCGTTTTGCATTTTTTCGCGCTGATTTTTGGTTTGACGATCGTTAACGATGCAGCTTCTAAAGCCAATACCTTGGTTTTGGGAGTTATGGGCCTTGTCCTGTGCCCTATCATTTGGGCGTTGATCCAAAGCAAACACCTGCGCATCGCAACGCTTTTGTTAACTATCTACCTGTTTACGATCAGCAACATCGTTATTTATACTTCGGGTGTTGAGAGTAATTTCCTTTTGGTCATCAGCTTACCGCTCATTTATACAGCGCTTATCTACGGTGTGCGTGGCATTCTCGTCGCTAATGTGCTGTTGAGTATAGGATTGGTGATATTAGGCGTTTTAGAAGGCTCTAATCTGGTTGCAACTGATCCGCTGAGCCAAACGCTTTTTTTTATCGTCGTTTTCGATATTATGGTGCTAACCGCAGTAGGCGGTCTGCTAGCGCTGTTTTTTAATGACGAACGACGCACCCGTCTATATGCGGATAAGTTAGTGATGCAATTGCGGGCGACCGCCGAAGTTGCGCAAACCACGTCCACCATCTTGGAGTTGGACGAGCTGATCAAGCGTAGTGTGAATTATATCCGCGACCGCTTCGCCTTCTATCATGTTCAGATTTTTCTGATCGATGAGGATCGGCGTTTTGCTGATCTGGCGGCGAGCACGGGTGAAGTCGGTGAGGCGCTGTTGCAGCGGGGACATCGGCTGGCGGTTGGCTCACAAAGCATCATCGGACGCGTAACGCTGCTTGGCACACCTATTTCTGCGCAGGATACCACCAGCGATCCGGTACACCGTGTCAATGAATTGCTGCCGGAGACGCGCTCCGAATTGGCGCTGCCGCTGATTGCCGGTGATCAGGTGATCGGTGCGCTCGATGTGCAGAGCACGCGCGCTAACGCGTTCGTTCAGGAAGACATCGACAGCTTACAAATTATGGCGACGCAGATCAGCATTGCCATTCGCAATGCACAGTTGTTCGCCGCCCAAAAAACGGCGCTCATGGAGAATCGGCGCTTATTCCTTGAGGCCGAAAACAGCTTACGTGAGATCGAACGCTTGAATCAACGGCTGACAGGCGAGGCGTGGGACGATTATCTGCGCCTGCGCAAAATGCCGACAATCGGTTTCACGGTTGAGAATAGCCAGCTCAGCGCCGATGTGAAATGGTCCGACCCGCTGCGTCAGGCCGTCAGCAAACGCCGTCCGGTGATCACCACGGTCAATAATCACGCCGTGGTCGCCGTGCCGATCGAAGTGCGCGGCCAGACACTTGGCGCGGTTGAAGTCGAAATGGCGGATAATGTGCGGCAAGCAGATTTGCTGGATATGGTGCAATCAGTGGCACAGCGTTTGGCGCTCAGCATTGACAACGCGCGGTTGTTCGAGCAAGCGCAGGAAGTCGCACAGCAAGAGCTGGAAGTCAACACAATCTCCGCTAAAATTCAAGGCGTCACCGATATTGACGATATTTTGCGCACGGTCGTCACCGAGTTAGGACGTGCGTTAGGTGCTGAGCGCGCTGCCATTCGGTTAGGCAGCAATTTATCCGGCAAAGTGAGCACCGACAAAACGCACGTACTGAGTCAACCGTATGAAGCGCCATTAGCTGCTAAAACACCGACGCCAAACGGGAGACCCGTATAATGCTTGCTTTTAGACAATGGCTTGACCAGGTTCGTTATCAATATCCTAATTCGCTGGATGTGCAGCGCGCACGCAGTTTGCAGACATTCGTGCGAGTGACCCTGCCTATCGCGGTAATTCTATTGCTGCTTACGCTGTTGATCGCGCCGCCTGGAGCGGTGCTTTACAGTTCTTGCATATTCATCATCGGCTACGGCGTATTAATTTTAGTGGTCAATTATCTGTTGCAGACGGGTCGCCTCTATGCGGGCAGCATCGCATTGATCGTTGTTTTAGCAATCGGTCTGCTTGGTTTGGAAGCCGTCAGCGGCCTGAATGTGGCTAGCACCCTGAATTTGAGCGTGGCATTAATTATAGCGGGCGTTCTGCTCAACCGTCGTGGTCTGCTAGTAGTTGTCTTCCTGATGGTCATGGGTGTCTTGCTGATCGCATTAGCGAACACTACAGGTGTGATTGTCCCGCGACCACCATTGAATGCGCCTTTTTTGGATGTTTTTATTATTGCCGTAACATTGGGTGTCGATGCGGGTATTTTCTGGATCTTCATTGGCGCACAAACCGATGCTAACACGCGCGTCAGCCGCGACTTGCACAGCCTGGGCGGGACGCTCAAAATCAGTCAGGCGCTTAGCAATACGTTCACGGTCGATGAACTATTGACGCAGGTCGTCGAGATGGTGCGCGACCAATTCGGCTATTACCATGTGCAAGCATTCTTGATCGAGCCGGACAGCCGCTTGATAGTAAGGCGTGCGCGGACTGGTGCCGGTGTCATTCAATCCAGCCGTGAACGGCGGATCGCACCGGATGACACTGATAATGTGGTCGTTGAGGCAGCGCGGACCGGCCAAAACGTGTGGGTAGCCGTAGCTGCGCCGAAAAACCGGCGTACCGAATTTCTGCCCGCCACTCACTATGAACTTTTAATCCCGCTGCGCAGTGGTCAGCAAACATTGGGCGTGCTGGATGTTCATAACACGAGCGCCGAGTCATTTTCGGCTGCCGAAGTTGAATTGTTGGAAGGCGTCGCAGCGCAAGTCACTATTGCTTTGCAGAATTTACAGCGCTATGCCGATCTGCAAACGGTCAGCGCCGAACGCCAGCGTTTGCAGGAGCAGACTATTCGGTTGGGGCGGGAAGTGGAACGCCTGAGTCAAGAAGCCGCCGGACGGACATGGCAGCGCTATCTGCAAAATCGTTCGCAAGACGTATTAGGGTTTGATTGGGCGGCGGGCAAGCTGACGTCCAGCAGCACCATCAGTCCATCGGTGGCGCAAGCCTTCGGGAATACCGAACCCGAAATGCGCTACGAGGCGAATGAGCAGATACTCAGTGTGCCAATCCTCTCGCGCGGGCAACCATTGGGCGTTATGGAATTCCGCGCGCCGGGCAGTGCCACCTGGGGAGCGCGCAGCATTGAACTCTCAAGCCTGATCGCGCAGCGGCTGTCTTTGGCACTCGACAATATCCGTCTGTTCGAGCAAGCACAGTTGACGGCCAATCGCGAGCAAACGATCAATCGCGTGGCGGCTCAACTGCAAGCCAGAACTGATCTGGACAGCTTACTGGCTGAAGCCGCTCAGATGTTCAGCCAGGCACTCGGTGCGACACATACTTCCATCCAGATTCATGTGCCCGAAGCAGCGGATCAAGCTGAGTTGTTGCCGTCTGAGGAAGCGTCATGAATCGCCTTTTTGAGTCGCTGAACTTTTCGCGTTGGACGTTGCAACGCAAGCTCAACTTTTTGATTCTGGTATCTGCCGTGATCGAAGTCATAAGCGTTGCGCTGAGCGTCGTTTTATTCCAGCAGAACACATCTTTAGGCCAACCGCTCACCACCCTACAATTTAGCCGTTTCGTGAGCACACTCTTGATCGGTTTGTCGATCGCATTGCTGTTCAATGTTGCATTATGGCTGCTCGTGCGTACCTATATTGTGCGGCCTTTTTTGCAGATTGGGGCCAACTTGCAGATGCTCAACCCAGAGCTGAGCATCGGCGAAGATAAGCAAGATGAATTGACTCAACTGGATCGCGCGCTTACTGCTTTAGCCAGCGACGCTCAGCAAATGACCCATCAAATCGAAGAACAGGTAATCGATCGCACTCGGCAGCTCACACACCTGCTTGATATTATTACAGCGCTGTCCGGGCTGTCCAGCGATGGGGCGGTCCGCGAAGTCGAGGTGTTGGCGGATCAGGCCGTGAAGCTCATCCTTGAGCGATTTTATTATGTCACCCATGCTCAGATTTTCATCGCTGACTCAGAAAGCGGCGTGCTTGCGCTGCGTGCCAGCGCTGGTGATTTTGGCAATGCGCTCATGAAACACGGTTACCAATTGGCAGTGGGCAGTTCAGATACGGTAAGCCGCGTATTTGCTGAGCGGACGCTGAACCTCTCGCGCAACCTGACGCTTACCGCGTTGGCTGAGACGGTACGCCCTGGAACGCACGTACAGTGTTTGCTGCCGATGCGCGTCGGCGGTCAACCGATGGGGGTGTTGGACTTGCAAAGCAGCGACCCGAATGCGCTCGGTAGTGCTGAGTTGGAGATTCTTCAGGCGACCGCTGATCATGTTGGGGCTATTTTGCAAAACTCACTCGAATTTCAGGAGTCGCGCGCACAACAGCGCGAATTCGAGGCGATGAGTCGGCTGTTGGTTGTCGATACGTGGCGCGATTACGTGCAAACGCGCCGCTTCAAACCAGTGATTGCCACCACAGGCAATGAGGAACTCAGCGCCTTGCAAACCCAGGCGGTTCAGACGGGCAGCTTGGCCGAATATAGCGAGGGCGACAAAGTCACCTTTGCCATGCCGATTTTATTGCGCGGACAAGCAGTTGGTGCGGTAGAATGGGAAGTGCTGCGCAGCGCTTACACCGAGAACACGCGGCTGCTGGCAACCGAGCTGGTCGCGCGACTGGCGCTGGCAGCAGATAACGCGCGGCTGCTGGAACAAAGTCAACGGCTGGTCGTACGCGAACGTTGGATCAACGATATCAGCAACAAACTCACTCAGCAAACGGACGTGACGCAAATTTTGCAAACAGCCGTCCGTGAACTGGGACAAGCGCTTCAGGTAGCACAAACATCGATCCGTTTGAGTGGGGACGATTAACAGGCAATGACGACACAACCACGCACACGAACCAGCGGCATAAACTTACTTCAGCGCTGGGGCGACCTTTCAATCAGCATCAAACTTCGTGTTACCGTTCTAGTGGTGCTGATAGCAGTGCTTCTTCTGGTGCTGGCTACTTTGCAAAATGCGCTTGATACAGCAGCCTATGAAAATATTCAGCAATCGCAAAACCAGCGGCTCGATGTACTCAATGGGTCTTTCACGCAATTTATAGATAGCAGCCAGAACAGCGCGGGCAGCGTCCTCATTGATAGCAACGATGCACTGCACGCTTATTTGCTCGCACAAACGACCACCCCCGTCGCTCAAAGCACACCCGCGCTCGCAAATTTGTCACGCGCTTTGTTGAGCCGGTTGGCAATCTATCCCGATATTACGGAGGTGCGCTTCATCACCAGCGACGGACAACAAGTCATACACATTTACCGCAACCAAATGGGCGCGGTGAATACGGAAGTTGTTGAGCCGCAAAATGCCCCAAAAATAGCGGCAGCGTATTTTCCGGCGGTTGTCAAGCAGGCGCGTAACCAGACATTTCTGGCAGCCGTTGAACCTATCAGCGCACCCTTGAAGGCAGCCAGCGTGCCCTTGTTCACCTTCGGAAGCACCGTTTACCTGAACGACAAAGCGATGGGCGCTGTTTTATTCGGGTTCTCCGCCGAAAAACCGATTAATGATCTGTTCAGCTTGCTCAGTACCAACAATCAAACAACGGTTGGCTTGTTGGATGCTAATCGGCGGGCGATCGCGGCGTTCGATAATGGCAGGCGCTATGCGTTGGATGCGACACCATACATTTTTGCACATCCATTGCCCGCCGTAGTATTTGGCGCTGCTGCCGACGCGCAAAAGGTGGGCGACCAGATCGTTTCGAGCCGACCGCTCCAGATTAGCGCACTGAATGGTACTCAGGTCTGGCATTTATTTGTGATACAGTCCAGCGGATTCGGCTTCAATGTACAAGGAACTTTGCTACGTAACACGCTGCTGCCGCTGCTCCTTATTTTTCTGGGCGTGGGCGTGATTTCCGTCTTTCTGGGACGCGCAATTACACAACCAGTACGCGATGTCACGCGCGCTGCTCGGCTGATCGCAGGCGGCGACCTGAATGTGCAGGTGCCCGTGCGCAGCCAGGATGAGATCGGCCAGATGAGTCAATCGCTGAACGCGATGGTCAAACAATCTGCGCTGCTGATCAACACACTGGAAGCGCGCGTGATTGCGCGTACCCGTGATCTGGAGATCGCGTCCGAAATCAGCCGCGATGCTGCTTCTTCGCGCAATACGCAAGAACTTTTGCAAGACACTATTAACGCCATTCGCGAACGGTTTGGCTTTTATCATGTGCAAGTCTTTCTGGTGGACGATAAGCGCGACTACGCTATCCTGATCACCAGCATGGGCGAGGCAGGCCGCCAGATGCTGGAACGCAAGCATCGGCTGGCGGTTGGTTCCGAGTCGGTGATCGGGCAGGTGACGCAAAAAAATGAACCAATCATCACGCAGGATACGCAAGCGGGTGACGCGCCACACCGTTTTAATCCACTGCTGCCGGATACCCGTGCTGAAATGGCGCTGCCCATGCGCGTTGCGAATGTCGTGATCGGCGCACTCGATGTGCAAAGCCTCACCCCCAACGTATTCGACGAAAACAACATTCAGATTTTTCAGGTGCTGGCCGATCAGTTGGCGATCGCCGTCAACAATGCGCGTTTGTTGAATGTCACGCAAGAAAACTTACAGCAGATCGCGACCCTGAATAGTCAATTGACCGAAAAAGGCTGGAAAGAATACATTCAACAGCAGGGCAACCGTAAGGCGCTCGGCTTTCAGTACGATATGCGCACGATAGAGCCGATCATGCCCGATGCGACGGGCACTAACCCGATGAGTAACGCTTACAAAATCGATAGCAATGGCAGTTCGGCACGACGTGATACGCTGAGTGCCGCGATCAAAGTGCGTGGCGCGACCATCGGTACTTTAGATGCGAACGCCGCTGCGGATACCATGCTCACGAGTGACGATCGCGCGATGGTGCAAGCAGTGGCCGATCGCGTGGCGTTGGCAGTCGAGAATATGCGGTTAACCGAACGGACGCAGGTTACCCTGTCCGAAATCGAACGGCTCTATAATGCGAGCCGCGCCTTGGGAAGTTCGTCTGATATTGAAGCCGTGTACGATACCGCGATGGCGCAGATGGCGCAGATCGAAACGGTCGATTTTGTGGTGATCTTGCGCGCCAGCCCGACTTCCGTGCCCAACCCGCAAAGCTTCGTCTTCAGTGCAACTTGGGCGCGTGAGGCAACGGGCGTACGGCCTTTCGCGATTGGTGACGCCGATACTAGCTTTGGACGCACCTTCTCCACCCTTTTACCCGATCCGCGCACGCCTTACGTCACTGCTAACCTTGCTCAATTGACAAACAACCCGGATGTCTATAAGAGCGCGACGCTCTTGAGCATCGAAAGCACGATCACGGCACCGCTAACTACTACCGAGAATTGGTTCGGCTTGATGCTGATCGTCTCAAAAAGTCCAAACGCCTTCAACGAAAGTGTGGTGCGTTTCGTCACGGCCATTGCAGACCAGGTCGCCATCGCGATCGAAAACCGCCAATTGTTCGATGAAGTGCAAGCGGAAGCGCGCCGCAATCGGGCATTGGCAGAAGCGGCGCAGCTTTCCAGCCGGATCGGTGTCGATTTCACGGAAGGTTTCGCCAACTTGCTGCGATCGGTTGCTGCTTCGTCGAATTATGATCGCTGGTGGTTTGGTCGGCTGGCTGCGGACGGCCAAACGCTCGAACAGATTACTGCGCATTTCGAGATTCCTTCTGATTCAGACGATTTGCAAATGTTGGGCAGCTCCGTTTCAGTGCTGGACGATGTGAGCGCATTAGGCGAAGCCGTCCGGCTGCAAACGCCTGTCGTGGTCAACGAATTAGAACACTATATGCTGGCGAATATGCCGCACGAACGGGCGCAGCTTTTTGGCAAGCATCTGGCGATTCCGGTGATGAGCGGTGACACGGTAAGCGGTGCACTGCTGATCGGGCGTGGGTTCGAAAAAACCGATCTGGATGAGCGCGATCTGCAATTGATCAGTACGCTTGGCAGTCAGTTGGCGATTGCGCTGGAAAATCGGCGGCTGTTCACTGAAACGGAAACGGGCCGCCAAACGCTGCAAACAGTCGTCAACTCGCTGCCCGTCGGTGTGATCGTGGTCGATGCTCAAACGCGGCAAGTGGTGCTGAACAATGCACAGGCAAGCAGACTGCTAGGGCTTGATAAAGCCGACTCGTTTACAATGAACGGTATTGTTGAAAATCAAGCGCGCTTTTCAGATGATTTTGCTCCGTACCGCGTATTGGCAAGCGACCAGCAAGTCACTTTGCAAGATGTGGTGGTGACCCACGCCGATGAAAGCCACATCAATCTGCTGATCAATGCGGTGCCGCTGCGGGATGCGCAGGACAGCTTGATCGGGGCGGTTGCGGTATTCACCAATACGACCGAAATCCGTGAGCTGCAAGGGGCACTGCAAGCCAACCTGCGCGAAACGACCTCTTTGTATACGGTCAGCCGTGCGATCTCGAATAAAGACTCGTTAATCGGCATCGTCGAAATCGCGATGGGTGAAATCTTCTCCATCCTGAAACCGGACACTATTTTTGCTGTCTTCCAAAATCAACTGGAAGATATTACGCAAATTTATCATGCCGAGAAAACTTCGCGATCGGTGATAAGTGAGTGGGATGATCCACTCCCTTTCGACCGCTCGTTGTTGATCAGTATGCAGGAAAATATCATCAACAACAACACCCGGCGGCCTGCGCTGCCGAGCGATACGCAACCTAAACATCCGAACCGACGCGATCCGGCAGTCCCTTTTGCGGCATTGGGTGCGTTTCCACTCAAGGCACGTAACCGTACTATTGGGTGGTGGGTGGTGGGTTATCAACAGCCAAATGACATCAACGCTGATGATCGGCGCTTCCTGGGATCGCTTGCCGATCAATCCGCCACCGCGATTGAGGCCATTCAATTATCGGCCCAAACCATACAGGCATTGCGCGAAACCGAAACGTTGTATCGTGCCAGCAGCGCAATTTTTGCCACTAATACGATTAACGATGCAGTCATCGCACTGCGTGTTCAAGTGCAGCAGTTGAACCCCGACCGCATCGACGTTTTCATGTTCGACCCCCATGTGGCAACCGATCGTGCCGATTGGCTGGTTCGTTGGGAAGCACAGCCGCCTGATTTCCGCGATACGATGCTGATCGCCAACACCTATATCACCGACGTTGATCTGCTGACGCGTGAGCCAATGTACGTCGAAAATCTGAGCGCCGCACGGCCTGCCGAAGTCGATACGCTGCGCCGCCTGCCGCTTTCCGACAATATTCAGGCGCAAATCAGCTTACCGCTCCGCATCAAGATGAATTATGTGGGAAGGCTAGTGATCAGCTTCTTTGAACCCCGCCAATTCTCGGCTTTTGAGCGACGTTTTGTGAGCACCTTGCTTGAACAGGTGTCGGTGGTCATGGATAACGCGACTTTGTTCCGTCAGAGCCACGAACAAGGCGAAGAAACGGCAACGCTTTATCAGACTACCCGCGCGATCGCTGATGCAGTCGATAATATAGGCGTGCTGCGCGCCATCGTCGATCAGGCATTGGCCGAAAACGTTAATCGCGTCATGCTGGTTCGGCTGGTGGGCACTGATTGGAATACGCCTACCAGTGCAGTTGATGTGGTCGCCGATTGGTCGCAAGGCAGCGGATTGGACATGCAAGGGATGCGCTTCATGGCCAGCCAGTTCCCCGGCTGGCGCGAACTTTCCACGCCGGATATTTTGTGGATCGATGACATCATGACGTCACCACAGCTCAGCGACGAAAGCCGCATGGGTTACCTGGCTTTCGATATAGCCGCCTTCGTGATGGTGCCGCTGGTTGCGGCTGGCAAGCCGATCGGCACGCTGTTGATCGGATCGTCAGAGCCGCACGAACACAATGACCGCGAACTGCGTATCTATACGTCACTGGCTAATACGGCTGCCATCGCTATGGAAAACCGCAACTTACTGAGTCAGGCACAGGCACGCGCACGCCAACTATCGACCAGTTCGCAGGTTGGTCAGGCCGCTACGTCGATCTTGAATCTGAACGAGCTTCTTGATAGGTCTGTCCAATTGATCAAGGAGAGCTTTCGATACGATCAAGTGCAAATCTTCCTGATCAGCGCGGATGGTCTGGATGCCGTTTTGCAAGCGTCTACTGGTGATTCGGGAAGCCTGTTGTTGGCAAAGCATCACAAGCTAGGCGTTGGATCGGCGTCCGTGATCGGGCGTGTGACCAGCAGCGCACAACTGTACAATGTGAGTGATACCGCCGATTCACGCATGACGCACCGCCCAAATGCGTATCTGCCTGGCACGCGCTCAGAACTGGCCTTGCCGCTCATTGCCAAAGGCGCTGTGGTTGGTGCATTGGATGTGCAGAGCAATCAACCGGGCGCTTTTACTGAGGAAGATGAACGGGCGCTGGCAACGCTGGCAGACCAGATCGCAATCGCAATCGATAATGCGCGCCTGTTCGAGTCCAGCAACAAGCGCGCTGAGGAAATGAGATTTCTGTTCAATGTGACAACAACCGCGACCAGCGCCACGCTGAATACGGCGCTCAATCAGGTGGTACGGCTGATCTTGACCAGCCCGAATTTCAATACTGATCTTGCCGCGATCCTGTTGATCGACGAGGATCGGAAGCGCTTGTTGATCACTTACGCCACCCGTGAAAGTGCCCCCTACATCGTGCCGCCTAGCTTGCCGGTTGACTTACCCGCCATTGCACAAGTCATGCGCACACGCCGCTTGATCGCCGTCAATCAGGATGCTGAAAGCGTGCTGTTCAACCCGGACGATGTGCCCGGCTTGCAGTCGATGCTGCTCATTCCACTGCTCAGCGGTAACGAATTCGTGGGCATTCTGACAGTCGCGTCTGAACAACAGAACGTGTATGGAAGCGACATCATCCAGCTTTTGCAAACCCTCACCAGCACCCTGACCGCGATCATTCAAAACGGGCGCTTGCTGAGCGAAGTCAGCGAGGCAAACCTGCGGCTTCAGGAAGTCGATAAACTCAAATCGCAGTTCCTGGCGAACATGAGCCACGAATTGCGAACGCCGCTCAACTCGATCATTGGCTTTTCGCGCGTGATTCTGAAAGGGATCGATGGGCCGCTCAACGATGTTCAGGCACAGGACATCACCACCATTTATGACTCTGGCAACCACCTGCTGAATCTGGTCAACGACATCCTCGATCAAGCCAAGATCGAAGCGGGCAAGATGGAATTAGCGCCCGAATTTTTCGACATCAACGAGCTGATCAAATCGGGCGTCGCCACCACGCTCGGATTAGTCAAAGATAAGCCGATCCGGTTGCATCAGGAAATTCAGGCGGATTTGCCGGAAGTGTACTCCGATAAGTTCCGCACGCGGCAGGTGCTGCTCAATATGCTCTCCAACGCTTCCAAATTCACGCAGCAGGGCAGTATCACCATCTCGGCTTTCACCATCATTGACGGCAGCCGCGAGATGGTGCAAGTCTCGGTCACCGATACCGGCATGGGCATCGCGCGTGAGAACATTCGGCGCGTGTTTGCGCAGTTTGAACAGGTCGATAACTCGACTGCGCGCGGTGCGGAAGGCAGCGGCCTGGGAATGCCGATCGCCAAATCCCTGATGGAAATGCAGGGCGGGCGCATGTGGATCGAAAACACGGAAGTAGGCGTCGGCTCAACGTTCAGCATCACCATCCCCATCGCGCCGATCGAAGTGCCTGAAGCTGAAGCACTGCCTGAAGCCGATCTGGAAGCGCAAATTGAACAGGTTATTTCAATGACCGAAACGCCCGTCCAAAATCAAGGCGCACAGCGGATCATCGTGGTGGTAGAAGCTGAAACATCCGTGATCAGCATGTATCGCAGCTATCTGGCGCGCACTGGCTACGAAGTGATCGGCACGACGAACCCGGACGATGCTACCGAGTTAATCCTGACTTACAAGCCGCGCGTAGTGCTCTTGAATGTGAATATGCCGCAGCGCGACGGTTGGGGGCTGCTGCGCCAGCTCAAAGACAATGATGCAACGTTCCAATATCCCGTGATCGTGTGCAGCATAGAGGATGATAAAGCGCGCGGCTATCAGTTGGGCGCCAGTAATTATTTGATCAAGCCGTTCATCGCGGAAGATTTGATCGGCGCGATCCGCCAGATCGAGCTTGAGCGTAATTTGCCAACCGTGCTGGTGATCGACAATCAAGCCGAATCGCTGCGCTTGATCCGTGAGGCGTTGAGCGCTGAAGAAGACTTGCTGCGTGTGATCGAAGCTGATAACGGCGAACAGGGACTCACGATGATCGGTACGCACCAACCCGATCTGGTCATTCTGGACTTGCGAATGCCAGAGATGGACGGTTTTGAGGTCCTTCAACGTATTCGCAATAACCCGGATACGCGCGAGCAGCGGATAATGGTCGTGACGGCTGCCGACCTCAGCGCCGAAGAACGCAGTAAACTGCTTCAGGAACGCGTCGAACTCAAAGAACAACTGACGGGCGACAATTTATTGAAGGCGGTCAAAGCGGTGCTCAAATTGAGCAAATAAGCGCAAGCCTGAACGCCCGATGCTGAGCCATTGGGCGGGATACGCCAACGCTGGAAGATTCGCAGCCATTTGAGTTAAGCGACATCGAGTCGAATTTTGGCTGTGACTGGACATAAAATATAGGGGGGTCAAAATATGCCTCATAATGCTTCAATAAACAAACGTACTGAATCTGATTTGCTAGTCGGGCAGCATGTTTCAGGTCGCGATAAAGAGCGGCAACCTGGAAAAGCAACTCATGACAATCTTGTAGTTGCTGCGTTTCAAACCCCTGATGATTTGTTAAGTGTATTAACGCTTGCCATAGTAACACATGGATTAGGTGGTCATAACACAGACGAACCTTACAAAGCGGCAAATTTAGTGATAGCAAGTTTGGTCGACACATTCGCGAGGCATTCGACTCGAAATATTTTACCGCTGCTCAGTCAGGGGTTCGACACGGCATCACTACGAATTGCCGAAACCTTCAAAGAAGGTGGTGCGACCTGTTCAGCGGCTGTGATAGTGAGTCGCAAGCTGTATGTCGCCTCTTGTGGAAATTGCCGCATTATGCTGATCCGCAATCATCACGTCACGCAAATTTCTGTTGCTCACGCTTTCGCTGATATGTTGGTTGAGCAAAAACTAATCAGCTGGGATGATATCGAGAATCACCCATTTGATCCCCCTACTACGGTAAGGATGTTAGGGAATGAAGGATCGGCCATAGATTTAAGGCTGAGATTGACGGACGAGAAAACCGATGATCAATCGCTTGAAAATCAAGGGCTGCCACTACTGCCAGATGATAGAATTTTGTTGCTGAGTAGTGACAAATTCGGCAATTCAATGGTGCCTGACTTATTGATGACGATTGGGGCAGCTTTTTCTGACCTTTACTTACCCCCTCAAACAGCCGTTGATCACTTTGTACAACAAATTCGCCAGAGCGATAGCCATCACGCCCTTGCAATCGTTTTACTTCAAATGCCGACTGAATGGGGTCGCGAGGAAAGGTAAGCATACGTTAACGAAGATTATTAAAGCTATTTTCAACACCATTCCTGCATAAGTTGTCTCTGAAATGTGAAATTCAAAATCAAATAATCGCGGAAATTCCATAAAACGCTTACGAAATTGTCGATTTGGACGGTTGTAAGCGTTTTTTGTTGTTCAGACGTATTATAATAGGATTATAAACAACACTTGTTACAGGCTAAAACTATGCGAGTTGGACGACGTGGGACGTATATCTGGTTAGGATTGATTGGCGTGATTGTGGCGCTGCTGACGCTTTCCGGCGCATTGGGCGCATTCGCCAGCATATTGTTTGTTGGGGCCTACCTGTCGCTGTTGGCGGGCGTATTCGCGACCGAACGGCTGCGCCAGTTGCAGAATGTATTGCCAACGTTGGCTGTCAATACACGCACGACGCCAGCGGCACGCGCGGCAGTGGGACGAGCGCGCCGCCTGACGAACTACAACACCGACGAAGTGGTAACCGATGTCGGCGTGATCGTCAACGAGCAGAACAAAAACGGGCGTTGGCAGCGGCGGATTGCGCAGTCCGTTTCGACCGATGATCAGGCGCTGCAACCGTATGTCAAGATCAACGTGCCGCCCGAAATCAGCCAGCGCGTAGCGTTGATCAAATTTGATGTGCTCGACCGGACGGGCAAAGTGCAATTCAGCCGACAGGTTGAGCAGTACGTGCGCGATGGCGAAAATCTGATCCCGTCCGATCAACAGCTTCCGATGCGCGGTAATGATAAATTAGGGCGTACTGGCACCTGGGATTTGCACGTTTCGATCAATGGGACGTTGGCCGCCTGCCACAGCTTTGTCGTTGCGCCAGCGGTGGCCGAACGGCGCGCGCGGCTGGCGGATGATGGCGAGGCGCGGTTGAGCAGCATCAGTGTACCCGCCGATAAAGAAGATGACGGTCCGCTGAGCCTTGAAGAACTGCTGCGCGAACAGCGCGAAGAGTCGAGCCACCGATCCTAATTCGTTGGCAGGCATAGCGCGTTGGCAAACAATGTAAGGAGATCAAAATATGGCACCCTGGTGGGGTACCCGTAACAATGTATCGCCACGGCTGCGCGAAGAAGTCGAGGCGATGCGCGCCACGTTTGGCAGCACTTTTCGGCTGAATGTGCCGAAGTTCGATCCGCTGTTCTGGGAAGGCGTTGTCGAGATTAACATGCGCGGCATTCCACAGCGCGGACATACCGTCAAAATTATGTACCCGCACGAATACCCGAACCGTCCGCCGGAAGCGTACATTCTCGATCCGCGTATTTATAGTGAAAAGCATCAGTTCGAGGACGGTCAATTGTGCCTGTTCAACCCGAAGGATGGCACGAACTACGGTTGGAATCCATCGCGTTCAACGGTGGTGACGATCGCGGGTTGGGCTATTCAGTGGATGTACGCCTATTACACATGGCGCGTCACGGGTGAGTGGCCGGGCATTGAAGAGCGCGTCAGCAAAGGCAATGGGGCGTGATGAACCGAATGCATACGCTGGCAGTTGAACGAGCAGGCTTACCCCGCGTCACATTGGCGCAGCGGGTGATCGATGCAATGGTGCATGGCGCACTGACTTATCAGACAGAGACGGGCGAGTCGTTGATCGGCTTGCCCGTTCAGGTCACCGGGCGGCACGAGCCGGATTTGTTCGTGCTCGATACGATCGCGCCGGATGCGTCCGCCGTGCGTCGCAGCACCTACTTTGAGCAAGGTGACGACTTGCAAGGCGATATTCTGAATTGGATCAACGACAATTGGAATGATGCTCGCAAGCGTCCCGATGCTGCGTTGGAAGTGCGCTTTAATGTCACCGTTGAGCATCTTGGCGATTGGCATAAGCATCCCGGCACGCTCACTGAGCCGTCGTGGGGCGATACGGATACCGCCGTCAACTATATCTTCGATGAACAGTCCGGCAAGCCGTATATCCTGGCGATCCTTGCCACCGTTTGGGATCGCGGACAGGCACACGCCAGCGACGATGCCGAAGCGATGTTCGCCGGTGAAGCGCCGCTCAAAATCGATATTGACGAACGCACTACGGTTCGGTTGGACTGCTGGTACATCAGCCGCCGGACGCGCCGTTTTGTGCATCTGACGCCGACGGTGCAAGCCAATGAGGCGCTGCCCACGCTGCCAATCGTCGGTTGGCATTTGAGCACGCCCGATCGCTTGCGCCAGGAAACCGATGCGCTTACCAAAGCGGGCTACGCGATCTCGGTAGATGAGTGGGATACCGATCAAACGCCGCCGCGTGAATTGTGCTTCACGCTCGCCAAACGTGGCAGCGATCGCGTAGTGATTGCTGTGACGCGCGCTGACTATCCCAAGACGCGGCCTGAGCTGCGCACGGTGCCGATGAAAGTCATGGCTGCCATTCCGCAGGGCACGGATTTGTTTCCGCCGTTATGGGCAGCCGCGCAGCCGCTCGCCCCGGATGCTTATCCGAGTTGGGCATGGACGGCGGATCACACGTTATGCGAATTGGTAGAAGCCGTCCAGGAAACAGGCGATTCAGAAAAGGTGACTCACTAATGACCGATTGGAAACGAGTCGCGGGCTATTTGGGTGTCGATACGCTGGCACAGTTGGCCGCCAAAAAAGTCGCCGTGATTGGCGTCGGGTCAGGGGGCGGCTTTGCGGCGCAAACGCTCGCCATGAGTGGCGTCGGCCATTTTGTGCTGATCGATGATGACATATTGGAAGCGGGTAATGCCGTCCGCCATGTGGCCGATCTACGCGATGTAGGCCGTCTGAAAGTTGACGCCGTCGCCGATCTGATCACGTACCGCAACCCGGACGCTAAAGTGAAGGCGATCGCCGGACGGCTTGAAGAAAATACCGACGAACTGGCGGGCGTGGATTTAATCGTAGTCGGTGTGGACAGCGAAGCGCCTAAGTTCGTGATCAACGAGACCGCTCGCTCGCTCGGCCTGACTGCCGTTTACGCGGGCGTCTATGAGCGTGGCGAAGGTGGCGATGTGGCCGTGATCCATCCAGATCACGGGCCGTGTTATGCGTGTTGGGCGCGGCTTTTGCGCGAGGATGTGGTTGATCAGGGCGTGGGCGATACTAATCTCGACTATGGCATGATTAATGAGCAAGGCACGCTCGCGGCTGAGCCGGGATTGTGGCTGCATGTTGTGCGGATCGCCGCCACACAAGCCGATTTAGCGCTGAACGAACTGCTGATCGGCACGTCGGTACATCGCACCATGCCCGCCAATACTGTGATCCTTGCCAACGTTGCAATGGAAATCATGGCCGGTGTCACCGTGCCGCCGTACAGTTCAGAATGGGTGGATATTCCGCGCGATCCGCACTGTCTGGTGTGTGGCGATCGCATGGAAAACGATGTTTTATCGTTACAGGATTTGATGGATAATTCAGCACAAATGCAAGCAGGAGAGTCGGCAAATCAATGAGCGATCAGAACAACACAAACAACACGGAGAACGGGACGCCGCCCAACGATGATCTGAATGAGCGGATCGATCGACTCGGTGGCGAACCTGCGCCGGATATTTCGCCGGAGGAATTCGCGCGGCTGCAACAATCGGGCACGCTCCATATCGACGCACAAGGCCGCGTGCGCGCCACCCGCCGCGAAGAAGCCGATCCGGGGGTGTCGCTGCGCAAACGGCGCGCCTGGTACGCCCGTTAGCAGCGCTCAGTGACCACACTCTTTAGCGCCGATCAGATTCGAGCCGCGCTGACATTGCCCGGCTTTGACGGTCAGGCTGCGCAATGGCAGATGTCACCTGGCATTCGTGCAATCGTCCGCGATAATAAAGAGGGCGCGCCGCGCTTAGCTGCCGTCCTGATCTTGCTGTACCCGCACGAGCAAACGTTGGCTTTCGCACTGATGCGCCGTACGGAATATCCCGGCGTTCACAGCGGACAGATCAGCTTGCCCGGCGGATCATGCGAAGCGGGCGAAACTTGGGAGCAAACAGCATTACGCGAAACTTGCGAAGAATTCGGCGCGTGCGGCGGGATCGATGTGCTCGGCGCGCTGACGCCCTTATACGTGCCGCCCAGTGATTTCGAGATTCATCCGATTGTCGGTATCACGGCACAGCGCCCAAATTGGACGCCCGATCCGCGCGAAGTGGCGCAAATCATCGAAGTGCCGCTGGCCGCGCTGTTGGATCAAGCCGCTAAGCACAGCGAATCACGCACTTTGCTCAGCGGACAAATGGCGCGCGTGCCTTATTACGAGTTGTGTGGTCACTCGGTATGGGGCGCTACGGCCATCATCCTGAGCGAATTTGAGCAGCGCTTACGCCTCATCCTTTCTTCGTGAGCAGTTTGGTAAACGCGTTCGGCGGAACGGTTACGCCTTTGAAGTTGGCAAACGTCAGATCGCCAAAAGGCAGCTCCAGGCGCGCTTTGAGCTGTATGAACAGATCGCTGTAACTGGCTGGAATACGCGTCGCGCCGTCGGGGAAGAGCGCCGCCACTGCTTTTTCGATCGCCGCCGGATCGCCTTCGATCTCTACGAAATTGCCGAAGGGCAGTTCATCCAACGTAACTTCTGCACTGTACAAGGTGTACGTGGTGCGGTATTTTTCGTAAATCCATGCCGAAAAGAAGCCCAACTTTTCGAGGATACGCTCCATCAACGCAAAATCGCTGACGGTGACCTCAAGTTCGGTACGCGCTTGCACGCCTGCATACGCTTCCGGCTGCGGCTCTTTATAGGTAAGCCGCGTGCGCGTATCCTGGCGCAAACGCAATACACGATGACTCGGCGTGAGGCTGTAGGTAGTGTCTTCAAAGCGTACATTGCGCTCATAGACGCGTTCAGCACTCAGCGTTGCGCCTAATTCATTCAGCTTTTGACGGATCGGCGCATGGGTCGCGACCTGAATTTTGACTTCAATTTCGAGATGCTCATCGTGATCGTTCATGCGCCACCTTCTGCAAATTCGTCGTTGATGAGCATCCTGTCACCCGCGTTGATCGTAGCATACGGCATATCCGGCAGTGCCACCAAAAAGCCACGCATTCCATTGTGTAAAAATTGCAGAGTCTCTTTGAGCGGCTGCCCACCTAAATCCGGTTGGCACATGCAAAATTGCGAAAATGGCGTACAGGGTGCTGCCACTTTCGGCACATTCAGGCGGATCACTTGGCCGCTCACTGGATTTTGAAAAGCGATTTGATCGCCTAAATCGGCCAAACTGAAGCGGCGCGCCGTCTCGATGATGATGTTCTCGCCCGCAATGCCGTCCGTCAGATGTGCGCCGAACCGCTCACGCATGGCCTGATAGTGGCTGGTGAAGCCGACCGATAGCCCGTTGTCCGAGTCGCGATTGTGGCGTGTATGGGGATGCATTGCGTTGTGAATATCCACGATATACGACTCATCAGGCATGACGGCAAATGCGCCCGCTGCTGAGACGGCCAAGTGATCGCTTCGCAGCAGTGCCGCCGGATCATAATATTCGTGGCTGGCGTTTCCGAGTTTGAGCGATGATCGCTGAATTTGGACGAACTGAACGCGCCCGATTTCGCGCATGAAGGACTCCCTCAATGTTTTGGCAATGGGATTTGCATTTTATCACAGATGCTCAGGATCGCAGTGCTCGTGCAAAATCCACAAGCATGAATTGTATTTGTTGGTTACACTTTGTCTAGCGCGCACCTGCGACGCAAAAATACCGTTTTACTGAGAGGCTTTGCATGAAAACTTTACGTTTGTTTTCGCGTTCACTCACTCGCCTCGGCCTGACCGTTGCCATGCTGGCAGTGGTAGTCGTTGGCCTGGCCGTACCATCCCGCACGGGCGCGGCACCCGCTAAAGATACGTTCTATTTGAGCTGGCCGTATGAGGCACCGCCCAAAGGCAACCTCAACGACTTCTCACCGGACGCCGCCGCCAATTACAGCGGGATTGGCGCGTGGGCTGCGTTCGTCTCCCCCACTTTCGCTTACTACCGCGTGGCGGATGGCAAATATGTGGGTTGGCTCGCCAAATCATGGGCGTACAGCACCGATGGCAAAAAGTATACGCTCACCTTGCGCGACGACATTACTTGGAGCGACGGCACGCCGATCACCAGCAAAGATGTGGTCGATACCTACCTCCTCGCGCAGATGGAAGGCGGCAACGGCGAATACAGCTATGGTCTCGACAGCGTGAAAGCTGTTGATGCTCACACGATCGACTTCATGCTGAATAAGCCACCGTCGATTATTTTCGAGCGTTTGCTGCTGCTCGATAACCTGTCTGCTGCTTCCGTGTATGGCGTCTATGCCGATCGCATTCAAAAAGCGCTTGACGACGCCAAGACCGCTGGCACTGCGCTGGCCGATCTCAAGAAGTCGGATGCCTGGACAAAAATTCAGGCCGATCTGGAAGCTTTCCGCCCCGATCACGTCCTGAGCAGCGGCGGCTATACCGTTGCGGCAGCAGATGTGACCGAATCGCAGATGGTTTTGCACCGCACCGATAAGACACCATTCGGGCGCACTGCCAAGTTCGACAAGATCGTGATTTACCGTGGCGACACCGACGTTTCGACGCCGCTGCTGCTGACGGGTGACCTGTACTACGATACGGACTATTTCCCACCTGCAACCGAAAAGACGTTGACCGACAAGGGTATCAAGATCATCCGTGCGCCGTCCGATGCGGGGCCGGGTTTGCTGTTCAACGATGCCGTGTATCCGCTTGGCCGCGCCGATGTACGTCAGGCGATTGCCTACGCGATCGACCGCACGCGCGTCACCAAAGTATCCTACGGGCAAATCGGCCAGCCCGTGAAGTACATGACCGGATTCAGCGACTCGCATGTTGCCGATTACCTGACGCCGGACGCGATCAAGGGTCTGAACACCTACGATTACAGCCTGGATAAAGCGACTGCCATTCTGAACAAAGCTGGTTTCAAGAAGAACGGCGATCAATGGGTAGACGACAAGGGCAACGATATGTCCTACGAACTGTCGTACCCGTCGGATTACACCGATTACGTGCCTGCTGCGCAAGATGTAGCAAGCCAGTTGTCGGATTTTGGGATCAAGATCACTTTGCGCGGCGTGCCTGATGAACAGCATCGCCCGTCGATCCGCGACGGCAAATTCCAGTTGGCGATTCGTCTGGCAGGCTACCCGAATCCGCTGCCTTTCTACGCATACCGTTATCTGTTTCAGCAGAATTCGGTCGGCGGCAGCGCCAAAGTCGGCACCGGCTTCGCTGATTTGACGACCGGGATTGCCAAAGTCAATGGCAAAGATGTTGACCTGAAAGCACTGCTGGTTACCATGTCCACCGGCACCGATCCCGCTCCGCAAAAAGCGGCGGTCACCACGGCAGCTCAGTTGTTCAACGATCAACTGCCGATCATCCCATTGGTTGAGCGTTATTACAACTGCCCGCTGATCACCACCAATATCAACGGCGTCCCACCCGATAGCGATCCGATCTGGCAAAACGTCGGCAGCGGTAACGCGATCGCCGTGTTGATCCTGGACGGCACACTTTCACCCAAGCCGTAGTGTGTTGATCGAATCGTTGGCTTCGCCCTAAATCCTTTCCCTGTACAACGGGAAAGCTGCTCAGGGTTCGTAAACATAATATGAAAGGTCTGCTATCATGGCAGACCTTTTTGTTGAATACGAGTCTCAAATTCAAACTCGACAAAGGTAAAAGTATAAGGGGCAATTTGGTTCCTAACAAATAAATCGTATGCCCACTATTCGCTTTTACAAACCATACGGCGTCCTGACCCAGTTCACTGATCCGCAAGGCCGCGCTACGCTCGCAGATTACATCGATTTGCCGAATGTGTACGCGGCGGGACGGCTTGACTTGGACAGTGAAGGCTTACTGCTGCTCACCGATGACGGCGTACTCAATGCGCGCCTGACCGATCCGAAGTACGCCCACCCGCGAACTTATCTCGTACAGGTTGAGCGCGTGCCGGACGAACCCGCGCTGAACATTCTGCGCACGGGCGTCACCATTCGCGATTACCGAACGCGCCCCGCGCAAGTTGAACTGTTGAGCGCGCCACCTGATCTGCCCGATCGCGTGCCGCCGATCCGCGTTCGTCAGCATATCCCGACGGCATGGCTTGCGCTGACATTGATCGAAGGCCGCAATCGTCAGGTGCGCCACATGACAGCGGCAATCGGCTGTCCGACTTTACGCTTAGTACGCTCAGCGATCGGCGGGTTGACGTTGGACGGATTGCAGCCCGGCGAATGGCGCGCGCTTAATGCTGACGAACTGGCAAGGCTGCGGCGTTTTTGAACAAGCAGATTGAACAATAAATAGACCGTTAGCGTTTGATGATCGGCATTAGCGGCAGCCGGATGATGAAGCGCGCGCCGCCACGGGTCGGGCGATTTTCAGCGCTGATAGTGCCGCCATGCGCTTCAACCAACCCTTTACTCACTGACAAGCCCAAACCAGTGCCGCCCGGTGGCACATCCGGCGCGCGGTAGAATTTATCGAATACGCGCGGAATGTCGGCAGGCGGCAAGCCCGGCCCACGATCGGCAACGGCAAGCACCAATTCCGACCCTTCAATCGCCGCTGTGACGCGCACTTTCACCCCCGCTGGCGAATAAACAGCCGCGTTATGCAGCAAGTTCACGAGCACCCGCTCCATCATGTCTGCGTCCATCGGCACTAACGGCAAATTCGGCTCCAGGTCGATCACCACTTCATGCTTTGCCAGTTCTTTTTCAACTTTCTGGACACTGTTTGCCACCAGTTCAGGCACGCTGTAGGGCGCAATACTCAGCTTGAGGTGACCCGACTCCAGGCCGGTCATGTCCAGTAAATTGTCAACCAACCGGTTGAGGCTGTTGACGCCATCCTGAATATCTTTCTCGACGCGCGCCTGTTCTTCAGGATCGCAGCCCACCAGATGAGTAGAGGCGGCGTTGAGCGTGGCAAGCGGCGTCCGAATCTCGTTGGACACTGAGGCCAGCAAAGTAGAATACAGCCGCTCCGACTCCTTGAGCACGGCGGCTTCTTGTGTCTGGCTGTACAGTTGCTCGCGTTCGACAGCTAAAGCAATGTGGTTGATGAACGTTTCCAGCAAATCGGCTTGCTCTGTAACCAGCGGCTGATCCTCGCGCCGCCGAACGCCGATCACGCCGACGCTATCGCCGGAGCTGCCGAGTGGGATATATTGTGCGCTGGCCGTTGGCAGCGTATCGGTGAAGCGCCCCGCCGACTGATTGTGATCGAATGCCCATATTGCCACGCTGAGTTCTTTATCATCAGGGATAAAAGTGCTTTCCGGGCGCGGCGTTTTGGCAAGTACCGCAGAAGATAGCCCGCCGTTTGACAGGCCAACCGCTGCCGATGCAGCAGGCGCTTGGGCGAGCAAAATCGCAATATCGGCGTTGAAAGTGCTGCCAATCTGTCGCACTGCCGCCGTAATGACTTGTTCAAGCGTTTGCGCTTCCGCTACCTGATGCGCCATCGCGTACAGTGCCAATGTGCGTTTTTCGCGTAATTGCACAAAGCGCTCCTGACCGCGCAGCCGTGAAGTCAGATTGCCCGCGATCAGGGCGATCACTACGTACAGCACGAGCGTCAAAACATCCTGCAAGGTCGAGACGTACAGCGTAAAGCGCGGTGGGATGAACAGAAAATCCCACAATAAGGCGCTGATCACTGCCGCCACGATGATCGGACCGCGTCCTATAAAGTTTGCCAGCACGATCACTACAAACAATAAGATGAGCGCCACTTCGTGATAGTCGAGCGCTGGAACGGCAGCCGAATTGATCAGCCCGAAGTTGATCAGCACCGCCAGCGCGACGACGCCTACCGCAAGGATATATTGATTCGGCTTCGAGTGCAGTTCCGGCGGCGTGAGCAGCTTGACACCGCTGCTGGTTTCCATCTCATCGCCACGGATCACGTAAATATCAATGGCTTCACTTTCGCGCACCAGCCGATTGACCAGTGAGCCACCGCTGAGCATCTCCTGTAAGGTCGTGCGCGCAGGCTTTCCCACCACGATCTGCGTGACGTTATTTTGCTGGCCGATCCGCAGCAAGCCTTTCACCGGGTCGCGATCGGCGGTCATGATTACTTCACCATCCAGGCGGCGCACCAACGAGATGTTACGCGCCAACTGCGCTTTAGCCACCTCGGATAGTTCTTGCGGCGTCTCTACATAAACTGCCAGCCACGGCGACTTCAGGTTGTACGCAGTTCGCCGCGTCCAGCGGATCAGCCGTTCGGAGAGCGGGCTAGGGCTAATTGCTACCATCAGCCGATCAACGGAGCGCCACGGCCCGGCAATATGCTTGACCTGCATATAATCCTGCATCTGCTGATCGACGCGCTCGGCGGTCAGGCGCAGCGCCATTTCGCGTAAGGCAGTCAGGTTGCCTTCGCGGAAAAAATTGTTGGCAGCCAGTTCAGCGCGATCGGGCGCGTACACTTTGCCTTCGGCCAGCCGCTTGAGCAATTCTTCCGGCGGCAGGTCGATCAATTCAATGTCGTTGGCGATGTCCAACAGCGCATCGGGCACGGTTTCGCGGATCGCAATGCCGGTGATTTGCTGCACACTGTCGGCGCGACTCTCGAAATGCTGAACGTTGACCGCCGTGTACACGTCAATATCCGCCGATAACAGCTCCAGCACGTCCTGATAGCGTTTTGGATGGCGCACACCGGGCGCGTTGGTGTGCGCCAGTTCATCCAACAGGACAAGCTGCGGCTTGCGAGCGAGCACTGCATCAATGTTGAATTCTTCAAGTACCGTGTCGTGATACGGAATCTGCAAACGTGGAATATTCGGGATGCCTGCGACGAGCGCTTCAGTCTCGGCGCGTTTGTGCGTCTCCACAATGCCGACGACCACATCGACGCCTTCCGCCAGCCGTTGATGGGCGGACTCCAGCATCGCGTAAGTTTTGCCGACTCCCGGTGCCATGCCCAAAAAGATTTTGAGTTTGCCGCGCTGCTGTTTAGCTTCTTCTTTTTGAACGGCGGCGAGCAGCGTATTCGGATCGGGGCGATGTTCGTCTTGCATAAGCGTACCTTCTCGGCTCCTCAGTTGCTAACGTTCTTGACTTTCGCGATCAATCGCTGGCGGCGATCCGTCTAATGGCAAGGTGAAGCGAAATACCGCGCCACCGCCCGGCTGATTTTCAGCCCAGATATGCCCACCGTGCGCTTCTACGATGCCACGGCAAATCGTCAGGCCGAGTCCGATGCCGGGCGCGGACGTTAGCTGCGCACGATAGAACTTGTCGAAAATGCGCTGTTCGCTGCCTGCTGGCAAGCCCGGCCCACGATCGGCCACGTCCACAGTCACCTTTGCCTGATCAGCGTGCGCGGAAAGCGTGAGCGAACTACCGGACGGCGCGTATTTTATCGCGTTTTCCAGCAGATTGAGGAGCACCTGTTCGATCAACACGCTGTCCAGCGGCACCAGTGGCAAATCGAAAGGAATCACTGTTTTGAGCGCATGTGCGCCGAGTTGTTTTTCCAGCCGAGCAATCGCAGTGCCGACGACTTCCTCAAGCGGCTGCCATTCCTTATGAGCGGTCAGGCTGCCCGACTCAAGGCGCGTCATATCCAGCAAATTGCCGATCAAGCGGTTCATGTGTTCGGCTTCTTCGTAGGCGATTTGTGCCAGTTCGCGACGGCTAGCCGGATCGAGTTCGCTTTCCAGCAAGCTGCTCACCGCGCCGGTGATCGAAGCGAGCGGCGTCCGCAAGTCGTGTGATACCGAACTGAGCAGCGCGTTCCGCAAGCGTTCAGTTTCGATGGCGAGGCGCGTATGTTCGGCTTCATCACTCAGCCGCGCATGTTCCACCGCCAGCGCGATCTGATTGGCGAAAGTCTCCAATAGCGCACGTTGATCCGCCGAAAGCACCTGTTCAGGCTGCGGCGCATAAAGCCCTAACACGCCCGATATGCCCTGCAACGTGAGCAGTGGCAAATAGAGGCCGCGCGCGCTCGGTAGTGTGTCTGTGCCGATGCCAGCGGGCTGCCGATTATCGTACACCCACCGCGCGATCCCTTGTTCATGAGTATCCAACGCCTGCGCTTGCAACGGCAGCCGCGACGTTTTCGGCACATGCGCGATCAAACCGCTGTGCTCGTCATGTTTATCAGGCAGCAGCAAAACGGGTTGGCCGTCGAACACTTCGGTCAGGTGACGCATGGCAGCGTCCAAAAGCGCGTCCGTGCCGAGCGTATTGGCAAGCTCGCGGCTCAGGGTGTACAGGCTCGCGGTACGTCGTTCACGCGTTTGCGCGGCGGCTGCTTGCTGGCGGATTTGCGCGGTCAGGCTGCTAATCGTCAGGGCTACCAACAGCATCACCGCGAAAGTGATCAGGTATTCGGTATCAGCGACGGCAAACGTCAGGTAGGGCGGCACGAAAAAGAAATCAAACGCGCCAACGCTCAACACCGACGCCAAAATTGATGGCCCGCGTCCGTAATACATTGCGACGATCAATACGCCGACCAGATACACCATGATCAGGTTCGCTGGCGCAAACAGGGGAAACATGAACGCGGCGAGCAGCGTGCAGGCAGTGATGATCAGGGCTGCTGCTGCATAGTGGCGCGCGGAATTATTCGCCGTGCTATTCACAGCACACCAAGCAGGTCACTGAAGGCGGAGCTGACTATCGCCGGAGCTGAGCGCGTGCCGCCGTTGCAATACGTAATTAGCCAGCTCCATGTCGAGTTGGCGATTATCGAGCACCTGCAACGTCAACGCCGCCAACCGATCGGGCAGTTCGCGGCGGCGTGCGTTGGTCACCCGATCGAGCATCACAAAATAGCGCGTCAGGCGGGTAAGCGTCGTATCCAGAAACTGCGTCGCTGCCGGATTAATGGTGGCCGATCGGGCAAAGTCGCGCGCTTCGTCCAGATGCTCCATCAGCACATCGACACGCAGGATCAGCGCATTGGAAACGGCGCGAAAGGTGTACAGTTCGCGATCGAGCAAGTCACGTTGTGGGCGCAGCCGGACGATCAGGCGCACATATTCCAACGCATTGCGATCTTGCCCGTCATGCAGCGCCTGTTCCATATGCGCTTCAAGCGCACCAAGCTGCTCGTCCACATCACGATAGGTTGCCAGCAGATCATCTTCATAACCAGCGGCTTGTTGAGCATGGCGGCACAGCGTCTCGATGCGACTCTCAAAGCCGGGCAGCGCTTCGGCGGCGGGTGGCTTATCACGCCAGCCGCGTAACGTGCTAAACAAACGATTCACAGCGCAATCCTCATTTTATGCTGAGAAGCTCTCACGCTTAATTAGCAGTTATAGACTTTGGCGGCGCTGCTATCACCCGCTTTGCTGAATGCCTGACAAGCCAACGTTTTCGAGTCCTGATAAGTGGCGGCCAGGCTCATCAATTTCCGATAATCGGTATCGGCCTGCGCATAGCTGCCTGCGTCGTAAAACCCTTTAGCGTCCAGATACAGTTGCGCGGCATTTACGGTGTATGCCCAAGTATCAACCGAGAGGCGGCACTGCATTTTGAGCGCTTTGTTGATCACGATTACCATTTTGCTCAGCGTTTCTGGCCTGTCGTACTGGCTGCCGAGCTTCTCGTAAGTGCTGCACAACGTGGTCGTGACTTCCTGCTGATCGAAAGTGGCGTCCGTGCTGCGAATGGCTTCCAGATAGCTGATCGCCGTCTCGAAATCATTTTGGCGGATCGCTTCCTGAGCGTGCGCTAACCATTCTTGCGGGGTAGGCGCAGCAGGCGTTGATGTTAGCGCAATCGTGGGCGCGGCGTTGGTTGTGGCGAGCATCGGCGTTACGGTAGCCGGAAGCGGCGTGCGCGTCGGGTTCCTCGTCGGTGTGGCGCTGAGGGCTTGCTGAGCGTTCGCGATGCACTGCGTAATACCCGCATCGCCGGGTTGCAGCGTACCCACATAGGTACAGCGCAGTAAAGCATCCTGCCAATCGCCGGTTTGAACCGCCGTTTGAATGTGCGGGATTTGCGTATTGATCGCGACCACACGGGCGACAGCGGCATGGGTCGCCGCATCGTTGCTGCCATCGCGATAACCGACCACGCCCGCCAACCCGACGATCGCCAGGAACATGACGAGCATTGTTGCTATGACAAACAAAATCAGCAGCGGGTTAGCACAACCGCGCCGCGCGTCATCAGGGTGCTCGGCATTTTCTGGCGGCACAGGCTGATCGCTGATCCGTTCAATCGGCGTGATCAGCGGCGCGCGCGGCTGTGTATCATCATCTAAGATAGGAGGTTCGGGATCGATCATCGACACATGCGTCCTTAGCTTGTACAGGCTGCCAACTTTAGCGCGGAACACGCCAAAAAGCATTGAACGCGCTATTGTAACAGGTTACGCCGCCGTACATTCCGACGGTTGCCTGACAGCATGAAACCAGCGCTGCAAGGCGCGCTCTATTTGGCGGGGAACAACGGTGATCGGCGCAAGGTCTGCGCTTGCTTGATGTGATCCAAATCATGTACGAGTTGAAAGAACATGAAACCTTTGTACGACAGCTTGCCAAATTGATTGTATTCAATCTGCGTTTTGATCGTCGGATCGTAAGTTGCGCGTGCCAACTCAACCAGATCATTGGTGGCTTTTTGGAACTCGGCCTGAAGCATCTCCGTGCTGAGTCCTTTTTGCGCGCCGCCACCTGGATTGCGCGGCACCGGATCGATATGCGGACGCTCTGCCAGTGATAAATCGATAAATGCGTTATAGACATTGCCTTGCGAGGCGACAATATGGCTCACCACTTCGCTTAGCGAGTACGTATTCGGGTCGGGCGTAAAATTGATTTGCGCTTCGTTCAAACCATTCAGCAGGCGCAGCATTCCGCGCCGTGAGCCTTCAAAAGCGCGAAGGAGTTCATCCATCGAATAGCTTTCAATGATCTGCTCAATTTGCGCCTCACCACGGAAAACGCGGGCAGCGAACTGATCGATGGTGGCAGCATTTAATTCTGGCATCGTGATTGTTCTCACTTTGGGATCGATTAGGCACACATTTATACTTTGATGGTAACGCGACCATGTTAAGCACGCCATAACCCATACATGCAATTATGGCGTGCTTTTGTTATAGTACGCAGCATGAATAATTTGCTGTTGTTGGGTGCTTTGGCAGCGTACTTCCTTGCATCCTGACGATCGGGTGCTGGTCGGCGTGATCAATCGCCGCCGCGATCTGGTGATGCTGCGCGATCAATGCTGGTATCGCGTGCCGATCAGCAGTGCGCCGTTGTGCATCGATGCGGATTATCTCGCCTTTTACTTGAGTCGCGCCTTCAAAAATGACAACGGCGCGATTCGCTACTTTGCACGCTGCACCGGCTTTGAGCTGGTACGCCGCCGCGATCTGCTGCCCGCCGAAGCTGATCACCCGCGTGCCGCTGATCTGTACTTCAAACTGCAATTTCGCACGCTGGAACGCAAAGTACCGCCGATCACCAATCCGACGCGCCGCCCGATCAGCTTTATTTATACGACGTGGGAACGTTTCGAGGCCGCTCAAACGGTGTCAGAGTTGTATCGCGATCGCACTTGAGCGCTAAAAGTTACAGGGGATTCCGATGCTCATCACTAATGCTACGCTCGTCAACTGGTCACCGCGCAAAATTGCGTCGAACCGTGCGCTGCTCATTCGCGATGGGTCGGTCGCGGAGATCGGCGCGTCCGCTGATATGGTCGAACGCTATCCAGCCGAAACGATCTACGATGCGCATGGGCGTTACGTGATGCCCGGCAACATTTGCGCGCACACCCATTTTTACAGCACCTTTTCGCGTGGCTTAGCAATCCCCGGCGCACCTCCGCGCGATTTCCCTGAAGTACTGCGCAAACTCTGGTGGCCGCTCGATCGTGCGCTGACCGCTGAAAGTGTGCGGCTGAGTGTGCTGGTAAGCGCCGTGGACGCGATCAAGCATGGTACGACTACCCTGTTCGATCACCATTCCAGTCCTAACGCGATCGACGGCAGTTTGGATGTGATCGCCAGCGCAATCGAACAGGCGGGTTTGCGCGCAGTGCTGTGCTATGAAGTCAGCGATCGCAACGGCGCAGAAAAAGCAGAAATGGCGATCGCTGAGAATGCGCGCTTTTTGAAAGCGGCACGTGATCGCCAGAATATCGCGGCAACGTTCGGCTTGCACGCCAGCCTGACGCTCTCCACCGATACGCTCATGAAGTGCGTTGGCGCGTCGGATGGCAGCGGCTTTCATATTCACGTTGCCGAACATGAGGCCGATCAGGAAAACAGCGTGGAGCGTGAAGGCGTGCGCGTGGTTGAGCGTTTATACCGCGCCGGAATCCTGGACGGGCAAACGATCGCGGCGCATGGCATTCATCTTGACCCGTGGGAGATTTCGATGCTGCGCACGACTGGCACCTGGGTCACCCATCAGCCGCGCTCGAACATGAACAACGGCGTCGGGGCGATGGCTTTTGATACGATGATGCGCGGCGGCGTCAACGTATGTTTGGGCAATGATGGGTTCAGTAATGACATGTGGGCAGAATGGAAAGCCGCCTATTTTCTGCACAAAGTCGTGAATCGCGATCCACGCGCAGCCAATGGCGAATACGTAGCGTTCGCGGCTACCGCCTTCAATGCACAATTGGCGCGTTTGTTTTTCCCACGGACGCAGCTTGGCGAACTGGCGAGCGGTCATGCTGCGGATTTAATCATGCTGGATTATCATCCGTTTACGCCGCTCACCGTGGATAATTTGCCGTGGCACGCCATTTTCGGCTTCGAGTCGGATATGATAAGCGCCACGATGGTCAACGGTAAGTTTTTGATGTGGGATCGCGTTCTATTGACGCTGGATGAAGCGTCGATCGCGGCTGAGGCGTTGGCACACGCGCCGGAAGTGTGGGCGCGCTATGCGGCGAACGTGGCGGCGGGTTGAATGTGAATGTACCTTGAATAATGGCCTGCTGAATGGAATGTCACAATGTTGTCTAGCTTTGGAATCAGCCGTGGTCCGTTCTCTTACCTGATAATGTTGCTTATTGGCATAGGTGCATTCGTCGTAATTGGTCTTCTCTCTGCGCAAGAGCAAGCCTTTTTACAAAAGTCGGTTTTGGTAGATGGCAAGGTAACCAGTTTTGT
>Ga0209511_1000634_pt1 | contig 34453 bp, 23 predicted proteins | sample SSSSmetaG_FD_184141 | JGI IMG/M metagenome (GOLD analysis project Ga0209511, IMG submission 184141) | Glacier valley bacterial and archeal communities from Borup Fiord, Nunavut, Canada, to study Microbial Dark Matter (Phase II) - ​SSSS... | ecosystem: Environmental > Aquatic > Freshwater > Ice >... | reverse complement strand
GGTTGCATCTACTACAACCCATTCTTTTTGCGCCGTTGCTTTGTTCGCAGAAATGGTCTTGTAACTCAAAGTATCCACTGCTTAAATTTTAATTGATTAAAAAAACTACTAACTCCTCACAAACCTTGGTTCGGACACACTATGAACCTTAATTTGCTTAGAATTAAATTCTTACACATTATTGATAATAATCGGCCTGCAAAAGTACACCATTTTTTCAAGATAAACAAAGGAAGAAGTAAATTATTTCCTGAATCCGTGGGTTATATTCAATTATTTCAGCTCCGATTTCCGATTTTTTGTTTCTGATTTTCTGGACAATATATACCAAGTGGCCAAAAACAGAAAAATGTACTCCATAAAAAGAATGGAATTTAGGACATATTGACCGTGGTGGGAATATAAAAACAAGTACTGAAAATGCTCTCCGAAAAAGCCGAAAAAAGGGATCGGCAAGTTCCGGATATCGTTCGGGTAATCCGGCAAATGCCAGAAAAGCCGGAAAGTGATGGTCTGCAAGAGACACAAAACATACAACCACCATCGCCTGGAGGAAGCATAGAAACCCTGAATAGCGTATCCCAGCCATATAAGCAATACTGGGAAAGCGGACTCAAAGAAAATACGTTCCGTATCCGAACCACCCACCAGCCCAAATAGAAAGGCCAGTACCAATAAAAACAAGAGTTCCTGTTTTGCCCACAACAAACTCCTGATTTCTTTCCAGTAAAAAGGCAAAAGTACCACCAATGGGCCACAGGCCTGGAAGAGACCGAGCAGATATTCAGGCAGGGATTTGGTATAAAACCATTTAAACAGGGTCTTGATATAGGAGTATTCACCGGGCAGTTCCGTGGTGTAACGAGAAGCCAAGCCTTTTGCAATCAGGATAAAGATCAGTGGGATAAAGAAAAACCAGGTTTGACGGACGAAGTACATTTTCCGGATCTTCTGAAAAGCACGACCCAATTCTGCAAAAGAAAAAGGTTTAACCGAAAGCCCGTTGAATGCCTTGAGTGGATTTACCACAAAGAAAAGCGCTAAAAAAAGAACGGCATTCGACTCCCTGAACAAGCTGCCTGTAGCGACAATGAGAGAGAAAGGTAACAGATTACCCAGCAGGGCCCAATTCTTTTTTCCTTCAAAAGCTTTCCGGATCGCCGGTAAAAAGAGCATACCGGCCATAAACCAGGCTGCTCCCCAGGCGTCGGTAGCCATGGGGTCGTACAACGTCACCCGGAGGGGAAGGTACCAGGCTATCATAAAGAGGAAGGTCAGCAAACCCTTAAGCCAGAACTGCCTGAAAAAAAAGCCCAGCCAGATGAAAAGGAACACGGTTGCCAGGTACATGCCGGCAAGGTTGACTAGGACTGCACTGTGCAACAGGTCTGTACCGGAAATTCCGGAATAGACCGCAATAAGGTAGGGTGTACCAGGTCGTTTGATAAAAGGGGCTTCGCCCGAAATCTGATCCGCCCCCTGATAAAACTGCTCGGCTATACCTTTATAATAGACACCGTCCATGCTAAATCCATCGTTCAGACTGATGATAGGCTGTCCTTTATAAATCAGGCAAATCAGGAGAAAGACGATGCTTACGACCGCCACTTCATAAAATCTTTTCATTTTACCTTTTCTTTAGCGTCCCTGATCTTTTGAACATCTTTCAGCCAGCACCGCAGCAAATCCATTTCGGCCATCCCCACCACACCCAGGTCAATCAATTGCTGATAGCACAGGTGCATATTTTCAGGTATATTTTCAACGCCCGGTTTCAGTTTCAGAGCTTTCAGGCTTTCACAAATCTGCAGATTCCGATCGTATCCGCAAATTTCATCGCGGAAGTCTTTCATCAGGTTGTGATCGTTTCGCTCCTGTCGCACCGTACTTTCGTGGAATAGTACAGACCATCCGTTCGTCCAGGCTATACGCTGAGCGACAAAAGAGCGCCAGATATCGGTCATTCTGAAACTACAATATGACGGCAGGTACATCAGAGGAAAAGCGTCGGTGAACCAGGTCGTGTTCTGACTATTGAACGGACAAATGGACTGGTTTCCGAGCGAAACACTATTGCCCCTTTTAAAAAAGAAAGGCAAGGGTAAAACCAGCCTGTAAATGGCATCCACATCGGGATTTTCGTCTGCCAGTCCTTGCTGAATGGGGCAATCGACTAAAGACATCTCTTCCAGTTCGGGTAACGTATCCTGAAGTTTCTCCAGTGCAAAGCCTCTGGGCCAAATGGTCAGATCGGAAAAATAGCGATAAATATTCACCCAGCCTTTTTCTCTCAGGGCATGCGCCTTGGTCTGCCTGGAACGGGCGTCCCAAAAGCCCTGTAAAGGTCTGTTGTCGTCGTCCGTCTCGATGATTGTCTCTGCTCCTCCCGACATGGCAATCAGATACCCCAGGTTTTTTCTGGCGTAATGCTTGAATGGAAGGCCCTTAACCAGGTCAAAAGGTAAGGTTTCCTGACGATCGGTGGAATAGAAATCACAACCATCAATGTGGAAGGTCTGAGGACTTTTGGTATCTCCCACCATGACAAAAGAAACATCGTTTTCCAGGGATTCTTTTGCCAGTTGATTCAGGATGGGATGATCCTGAGCGGCAATGGAGGTAACTATTAAATAGGTGTTTTTCATCGTTTCATTTCTTTTACCGGATTTCGGGTGTCTGGAGTCTGAATCGAAGGAAAAAGTAATGAAACAGGACACTGAATGAGTTGTAAATCGCTTTATTGGACACACTGGGTGATGGCGCCCTGTAATGGATGGGTATTTCCGCAAAACGGGTCTTTCGAAGCAGATACCGCAATTCGGTCTGATAGAAATGGGCTTTGGACAATAAATCGTATGCAACGAATTTCTCTGCAATATCGGCGTGAAATCCCTGATAGCCGGAAGTCATGTCGTACATTTTTGTTCCCAGCATGATGTTTGAGAGGATGGTTCCGAATTTGGAGAGAAACGTCCGTTTCCAGTTTGAATCACAAATGGAGCCACCGTTGATGAAACGACTCCCGAATGCACATTCATTCCCCTCATTGAGTACTCTGAGAAACATGGGCAAGGCTTCCGGATCGTGCGACAGGCCAGCGTCCATTTCGATGAGGTAATCGGGTTTATTTTTTAGTGCTTCTTTGTACCCACGGATATATGCATCTACGACATTTCTGTTTTCAGGTGCCCAAACGGTGAAAAACCGCTGGTCGGTGGCAGAAAGTTGCCTGCACAATTCGAGTGTATTGTCCTTTGATACCGTATCTACAACGAAATAGACTGTTCCGCATTCCAGTCTGTCCAAAACTTTCTGTAGTGAGTGGACAAAGGGTTCGAATTCTTTTTGTTCATTAGCCATCGGGACTATAACCGCGAAGTTGAATTTCATTGCAGAGCGAAATCTTTAGTTTTGTTTGTACAAATTATTCGTCAAAATTAAACTTTTTTATTGTTTAAACCTTAATACAGATTCAAGTTTCCAGATACTGAGATAAAAAGATATATTTGTCGGCTAAATCTGACACCAAAAAGGTAGACCCGGGTGCTAATCCCAAACCTACAAACTTCTACACTTAAATGAAAGACATCAAAAACAGATTGCTACTCCTTTTTCTTTTAATCGGATTGTTTCATTCCGGTTCTACTCCTTCCACCTATGCAGCCCCGCGATATTACTTCAAGAATCTGGATTTAAAGAACGGACTCTCTCAAAACACGGTAAATGCCATTCTTCAGGATAAATTGGGTTTTATGTGGTTTGGCACCAAAGATGGATTGAACCGTTTTGATGGTTTGTCATTCCGGACTTTCAGATCCAGAAAAGGCGATCCAAAAAGCCTGGGTAGCAATTTCATCACGGCTTTGTACGAAGATGAAAATGGTAAAATGTGGGTTGGTACGGATGCCGGTTTGTATATATACGAACCCGAAATGGAAGCATTCAGGCTGTTTGACCTGCACGACAGCAATGGTTCATCGGTATTGAAACCTGTGTCTATGATTGGCGGAGATAAGAATGGACGTATATGGATCGCTGTCGAATCTCATGGTCTGTATTGCTACGATTCAAAAATCGGGAAAGTGAAAAATCACCGTTTCAGTAACATTTCTTCCAATGTGACAACGTTCAACATTGATAAAAGTGGACGCATGTGGATCGGTTTCTTTGGCAACGGATTGTATTACTCCAAGGATAACCTGAAAACCATCAAACCGTTCTCTTCACCCGACGGAAAAATAGTTTTCAGGAACGATGTCATATCAAAAGTCGTTTACAGTCGTTTCAATTGCCTTTACATTGGCTCTGTCAAAGGCGGGCTGAACGAACTCAACCTGAATACAGGTCTGATACGCAATCTTTTGCTGACGGATGAAAACAAGGAACCCATTTACGTGAGGGATATCCTGACTTTTTCCAATTCTGAATTCTGGATTGGTACCGAATCGGGGGTTTACGTCTACAACCTGAACAATGGAAACTACATCCATCTGAAGAATTCAGGGAATGACCCGTATGCCCTTTCAGACAATGCCGTCTATTCGCTCTGCAAGGACAAAGAGCAGGGGGTCTGGGTCGGTTCCTATTTTGGTGGTGTCAATTATCTTCCCAGACAAAACACGTATTTTGAGAAATATTACACCACCGATCACGTGAACAGTATACACGGCAAGAGGGTCAGGGAACTTTGTCAGGACAACGATGGGTCCATTTGGATCGGTACAGAGGACGGAGGGCTAAACCATTTTGACCCGGTCAGCGGTAAGTCCGTTTTTTTTGAACCAAGCAGGGCTTTTACGAATATCCATGGATTGTGTATCGATGGAGACAATCTATGGGTTGGCACTTTTTCAAAAGGGTTGAAAGTCATCAACAAGAAAACAGGAGCCCTCATCAAAACCTATTTAAAATCGGATTCCAGGAATTCCTTGTACGACAACAGCGTTTTTTCCATTTGCAAGACTTCTACCGGAAAGCTGTATTTTGCCACTTTGTTCGGCTTGGTTTCCTACAACAGGGAGACGGATGACTTCACAAGAATCGATGCGCTCAGTGGAAAATTCGTTTACGACATCCGGGAAGATTCCAGAGGCAACATCTGGCTGGCAACTTATGCCAATGGAGCTTATTGTCTGGATGTCAAAAAGAATACATGGACCAATTACACCTATGACAGCAAGAATGAAAAGAGTATCCCAAACAATAAAGTCCTCAGCATTTTTGAAGATAGCCGCGGTCAAATATGGCTAACGACACAAGGTGGAGGTTTTTGCAAATTTGTATCTGATAATAAGTCTTTTATCAGGTACAATTCATCCAATGGATTTCCCAGCGACGTAGTGTACCAAATTGCGGAAGACAATCAGGGGCTTTTCTGGATCACGACGAACAATGGATTGATGCGTTTTAATCCCAATACCAGGAAAATCAAGATCTTCACAACCTCCAATGGCCTGCTGAGCAATCAATTCAATTATCGTTCCAGCCTGAAAACGGATGACGGAACCCTCTATTTTGGAAGTATCGATGGATTCGTTTCCTTCAATCCATCCACTTTCTCAGAAAACAAGTACATACCGCCTGTTGTCATTACCGAGTTTCTGCTTTTTAACCGGTCTGTTCCTGTCGGAGAAAAGCATTCACCCATAAAACAGAGCATCACTTTCTCGAAAAAACTGGTCCTGAAATCCAGTCAGAATTCGTTTTCTTTTCGCTTGGCCGCACTGAGTTATCAGGCTCTTGGAATGAATCACCTGAAGTATAAACTGGAAGGTTTTGACAAAGAATGGTATTCCGTAACCGAAAGTCCACTCATCAATTACTCCAATCTGAAATACGGCAAATATGTGTTTAAGGTCAGGGCCTCCAACAACGACGGGGTGATGAATGAACAGGGTTGCGAACTGATCATTGTCATCAAGCCTCCATTTTACCTGACAATCGTTGCCTACATCCTCTACTTCCTACTTTTCCTGGCGACCATTGCCTATACCATACTCTATCTGAAAAGACGGGAAGCCGGTAAACATCAGGTGCAGATGGAGAAATTTGAAAATGAAAAGGAAAAAGAGGTCTATAAAGCTAAAATTGACTTTTTCACAAATGTCTCTCATGAAATCCGAACTCCTTTAACCTTGATAAAAGGACCATTGGACAGCATCATCCAAAAACAAGAAGTCTCGGCTGAAATGAAGGAAGACCTGAATATCATGAGCAAAAACACGAACCGTTTACTGAATCTGACCAACCAATTGCTGGATTTCAGAAAAACGGAAAGTCAGGGTTTCCAACTCAATTTCATAGAAAACAATATCACGGATCTGCTTCGAGATTCCTATCAGAACTTTTCTTCGCTGGCCAGACAAAAAAAACTGGATTTTTCGATGAATGTTCCGGATTCAGACCTTTTCGCAGATGTAGATAAAGAGGCTTTCATTAAAATCATCAGCAATTTGTTCAGCAATGCAGTGAAGTATTCAGCCACCTATATCCATGTTAAACTGCAGAGGGATGATACAGAGGGCGATTCTACGTTCACCCTACAGGTTTGCAACGATGGTGTGATCATACCGGATGTTGTCAAAGAAAGGATTTTCCAGCCATTTGTCCGTTTCAACGAAAATGATGCCAGGCAACTCACAACAGGCACAGGTATTGGGTTGGCACTTTCCCGGTCACTGACAGAACTCCATCATGGACGATTGTATATGGACCTGGTTTCCGATTGCAACAGTTTCCACCTAACCTTACCCGTTCATCAGGAAAATGCCATCATTCTGTCATCGGACAGTCTCGATGCTGATACCGATTCCCAACCCGTTACCACCAGGGCCGTTACGGATGTGAGCAAGCCTGTGGTTCTGCTGGTGGATGACAATCAGGAAATGTTGGCTTTTGTGAAAAAGGAGCTTTCTTCCAGATTCACCATTTTAACTGCCACAAATGGTTTTAAAGCACTGGAAATCCTTGACGAGAACTATATAAACCTGATCATCAGTGATGTGATGATGCCACACATGGATGGTTTTGAGTTCTGTTCCAAGGTCAAGACGACTCTTGCCTTCAGCCATATACCGGTCATTCTGCTGACAGCAAAGACCAATCTACAGTCCAAAATTGAAGGCATGGATTTAGGGGCTGACGCTTACATTGAAAAGCCCTTCTCGGTAGACTTTCTGCAAGCCTGCGCCGCCAATCTCATTCGCAGTCGCGTGAGACTCAGGGAAGCATTCACCAGTTTGCCCTTTGTTGCCTCCAATACCCTGGCCATGACTAAGGCAGATGAAGAGTTTCTTAAAAAGATAAACGATATCATTCATAAGAATATTGCAAATTCTGAATTCTCCATGGACGAAATGGCTGAAAAACTCAACATGAGTCGTTCCAGTTTTTACCGTAAAATCAAGGAGATTCTGGACCTGAGCCCGAATGAATACTTACGATTGGAAAGGCTTAAAAAAGCTGCCGGATTGTTGAAGGAGGGTCAAAATCTGGTAAATGAAATCTGTTATATGGTCGGCTTTAATTCCCCTTCCTATTTCTCAAAGTGTTTTCAAAAACAGTTTGATGTCCTACCCAAGGATTTCGCTTCTGAATCAAACAAATAATTCCACACTTAATATCCAAGAGTACAGGCTGTCCCTAAAAGATGGCCTGTTTTTTTTCTACTGAGCGATTTTTAGTATTTCCTGAGACGTCTTTGTTATAATGGATTTATTTTGAGACGATAATCACATTTATTGAGATGAATCTTTTACTGCTTTTTTAGCTTCTGGTTTATATTTGGTACTCTGAATTTTCTGCAAAAAGTGCTGTCTGAAAAAACCTGTTCAATGGCTCTTAACTACTTATGAAAAACCTATATTATGAAATTAACCAAGATTAGAAGCAAAAAAGGCTTTTTTGTCGCTTTAATGTTTTGTGTGAGCACCATGGTGATTGCACAAGGTAAAAGCATCAGTGGAGTCGTAATCGATTCGTCGACCAAGGAACCGCTACCCGGTGCAATTGTCATCGTAAAAGGTTCAAGTGGTAGCGGTACGTCTACCGATTTAAACGGACATTATACCATTAAGGCCTCGGAAGAAGATGTTTTGGTCGCATCCTATGTCGGATACCAGAAATCAGAAGTACTTATAGGTAGCAAAACGGTAGTGGATTTTGTCCTGACTGAGGAATCCAGAAATCTGGAAGAATTGGTGGTCATCGGATATGGTGTACAGAAAAAGAAAGATCTGACAGGCGCTGTCTCTGTCGTAAATATGAAAGAGGCGCGCAAGCTGACTGCAGGAAGCTTTTCAGAAACACTGCAAGGGCAGGTGGCAGGTGTCTCCGTCCGTTCGAGTGGTGATCCTGGCTCCATGGGTAATATCCGTATCCGTGGTATTGGCTCCTTTTCCAATGTCGGACCTTTGTTTGTGGTGGATGGTCTGATCGTGAATGATGTCAACCACATCAACCCGGCAGACATTGAATCCATGCAGGTTCTGAAAGACGCCTCATCTACGGCCATTTACGGCTCACGCGGAGCAAACGGAGTGATCATCGTCACTACCAAAATGGGTGGAAAGGGAACTCCGAAGCTGGATTTCACTGCAACCTACGGTGCGCAGGAAATCGCAAAGAAAATCCGGATGAAAAATTCAACCGATTTCCTGTATTACAATGAGTTGGCCTATTTGAATGCAGGCCTTGAATGGCCAGGAAAGCCTCAAGCAGACAGTTACATCCCCAACTCCGACTTTCAACGGGCCATTTTTGAAGTAGGAACGATTCAGGATTACAACCTGTCCTATTCTCAGGGAACGGATAATACATCCTTGATGATGGGTGGAGGCTACTTTTCTCAGGATGGTGTTTTGGCCGGACCCAACTACAAGCGCCTGACTTTCCGGATAAATACGGAGGGTCGCTATGGCATCATCAAGATTGGAGAACACCTCACGCTCTCCAATACCAACCAAAAGACAACAAACACCAATACGAGCTCTTTCACCAATGCCCTGCTTATGCCTCCGGTTTTGCCGATTTACGACCCGAACGAGCCTACCGGCAGAGGAGGTTTCGGTTATGGCAGCAACGCCTATCCTACCTATACGACCAATCCGGTTGCTCAGCAGCAATCTGTTGACAACCATACGGTGAACAATCGAATCATTGGGAATATGTACCTGGAAATGGATTTGTTCAAGCTATTGACCTACAAGTTCAACGCAGGTGTTGATTTCTGGTATGGCCGAATCAAGACTATTGACTATGCCTACACCATGCGAATGGGATCAGCGGAAAACAAATGGAAAAATGTACTGAATGAAGTCAGAGATCAGCGAATGTCGCTCATTATGGAACACACCCTGAACTTCAACAAAAAATATGGTAAACACAGCATCGAAGCACTGGTGGGTTATACCGTACAGGATGACCAATGGAATTACTTACGTGCAGAAGGTTACGACCAATTGGTTGATGGTCTGTGGCAGATTGACCTGGTTGGCACTCAAAACAATATGTGGGGATCCGAACAGGAACATCGTTTGCTCTCCACTTTAGGACGTGTAAACTACAATTACGACGACCGTTTCCTGATGCAGTTTAACATCAGAAGGGACGGATCATCCAAATTCGGTCCTGAAAAAAGATGGGGTGTATTTCCATCCGGATCTGTCGGATGGCGTGTTGACCAGGAAGAGTTCTTCGAATCCTATCGCAATGTGGTTGATGAGCTGAAAATCAGGGCCAGTTATGGAAAGATTGGAGATATGCAGGCCTTGGGAAATTACGATTACATAGCCGACATTGACAACGACGGCCCTTACGAAGGTTTCTATGCCATCTTTGGGCCAACCAGCAATGAAACCGTGAATAATGGGGCACTGCAGAGTGGCAGTGTAAACACAACCCTTGGATGGGAAACCAAGACGACCAAAAATCTGGGTATCGATTTTTCCTTGCTCAGAAACAGGTTGTACGGTACTTTTGAATGGTTTGATGCCGTTTCAACCGATTTGCTGGTCAACTTGCCACAATCGCTTGCCACCGGTGTCTCTAATAAATGGACCAACTATGGCAGCATAGACAATAAAGGTGTTGAACTTTCTTTGGGATGGCGTGATAAGAAGGGGGATTTTTCCTACAATGTGAACGCCAACCTGTCCACTGTAAAAAATGAAGTTCTGGAATTGGGTGAATCGTATCGGGAAGCCGGATTCAACGGGGTAAACCGTACGGAAAAAGGACGATCTGTAGGTGACTTTTACCTGATAAAATTTGACGGGATTTTCCAGAATATGGATGAGGTCATGGCACACACCACGACACTGGAAAACGGAACGGTGCAACTGATTCAACCCAATGCGCAACCAGGCGATGTGCGTTATACCGATTACAACCAGGATGGACAGATTGACCTGAACGACCGTCAATGGATGGGCAGTCCTTTGTCCAGGTTCGAAGCCGGACTGAATGCTAGCCTTGCCTATAAGGGTGTCGATTTCACCATGTTCTGGAATGCCTGTTATGGAAATAAGATATACAATGCACAACGGTATGAATTGTTGAGATTTGGTGTGGATAATTCTCCGGAAGATGTTGATCCATGGACATGGGATAATCCATCCACTGAATATCCACGTCCTTATGCCAGTTCAACGGACAATTCCAAAACACAGGTGGATCGTTTTCTGGAAGATGGATCTTACCTGAGACTTAAAAACCTTCAATTGGGTTATACGATTCCCACCAAACTGACGAAAAAGTCTGGTATCAGCAATTGCCGTGTGTATGTCAGCGGACAAAACCTGCTTACACTGACCAAGTACAAAGGGTATGATCCTGAAATCATCGTAGGTGATGTTTTCGGCCAGGGCAATGATTATGGAAGTTATCCTCCTGTTCGCTCGTACAATGTCGGTTTACAAGTTTCATTCTAAAAATCAAATTCTATGAAAAAGATATATTTAATACTATTGGGATCAATTTTATTCAGTTGTTTCTCCTGTTCAGACGATTTTCTGAACTTGTCAGATCCCAACCGGGAATCATCCGATACTTACTGGACGAAAGAAGAAGATTATCAGAAGGGTTTGAGCGCCTCCTATTCTGTCTGGAGAATTCCAGGTTATTTCAGCCGCTTTTATCATGTTCTGATGGAACTCCGCAGCGACGAGGGTTACAGCGCAGGTCCTGCACCTGAATGGCATGCTTATGGCAATTTCCAGCTGACCAGCTACAACACTTCCGGCATCGAAGGCATTGTTCTTCCCTGGACGGGCATTTACCGTCAGCTTTTCTATGTCAATCAAGTCATTGACAATATGAACGAAAGAGGATATGTCCTCTTTGAAGCGAATGGCAATAGAACCGGTGCAGATCTGATCCTGGGACAAGCCTATTTTATCCGTGCAACCAGCTTCTGGTACCTGGCCACAACCTATGGCAAAGGTCCCCGTCAAATCAGTTCAACCAAGGATGGAGAGATCATAGACCAGCTGGAAATATACAAACAAGCGTTGTCCGATTACGAAGCTGCTGAAAATTTACTGCCCACCAAATGGACTGGTCAGGATGTAGGTCGTGTCACAAAAGGTGGCGCATTGGGTATGCAGGCCCGTATTCATATGCAGCTTGCCGGTTATTACAAGCGACCTGGCATCAGTAATGTCCCGGAAGCAAATGCACACTGGGCGGCTGCAAAAGGAAATATTGAAGAAATTCTGACCATGGGTTACTCTCTGGTGCCTAATTGGGTGGATAATTTTACCGATAAAAACGAAAATAACTCAGAATCCATTTTTGAAGTCCAGTTTAAAGAAGGATTGGTGAACGGAGCAGAAGTCGGTATGCACCGTCCCAAATTTTTCGGTCTCTACCTGGCATCGGGAGAAGGTGCCTGGAATGATGCATCTCCCAGAGAATGGCTTTTGGATGAATTTGACAAGGAAGCCGACATGGAAGGTAAAACGGATATGCGCAAATACTATACCTTGTTTTATGAAAACCCCGCAGATACCATGAAGTATTATGGAAAAACATATGCTGACTGGAAAGCGGCCGGAAACCTGGAACACACCTGCTACTGGCGAAAGTACAGCAGTGTAGACAGCAACAACGATACGGAAGATTACAGTTCCGGAGTCAACTTCCGAATGCTTCGTCTGGCTGATGTCTACCTCATGTATGCGGAGGTTCTCAACGAATTGAACGGCGACAGAACGTTGGCTGTGGAGTACATCAATAAGGTCAGACGTCGTGCCAACATGAGCGATCTGGATCCAGCCTTATTCAATAATTACGCCGGCTTGCTTGAGCAGATCAAGCACGAACGTCTCGTGGAATTATGCGGTGAGTGTGTACGTTGGTTTGATCTGGACCGTTGGGGAGACATCCACACACAGGAAAATGTCAACCTGCTCTCTCAAAGGGATAAGGATTTTAACACGTATCGTATGGGAATCAGCCACCTGTATTGCATTCCAATTGCTGAAATCTCATTATACCCTGGTCTGACACAAAATCCGGGATACTAAGAATCATGTGTCTACAACCTAAAAACAGAAAAACTATGAAACAGATATTTAGTACATTGATTCTTTTACTGGCTGTCAGTCTGGGACTATCCATTTCTTTTCAATCCTGCACGGATATTGCAGGAGATGGCGTTGATTCCGTTTTATACAGCAGCAGCTCCCTTCCGTTGAATACCAGTTACCGGAATCCGGTATGGGAACCCGATCTGGAACTGGGTACCGTTTTTGCGGGCCCCAGCAACTACATTGCCATTGGAAGTGAGTCTGAATGGACGGAGGGCATCACGTATTGCGCTCCGACCTTATTGTCCAATAATCTCATGAACTGGACATTCAATTCCAATACGGCATTTCCACTCATCCCAGACACCATCGTTTCAAATAACGATACCGCCATTTATGTACGTCCATCGTGGGCAGGTGGCCGGGTTCATTCCATCACAGCCGGTTTTGCAAAAACCATTCCGACCACCTCCTACTGGTTGTTCTATCAACTGGGTGAGACGCAGGCTATCGGCGTTTCTTGTGCAAAAGCACCTCAAGGGCCTTACAAGGATTTCGGAAAGTTGTTTGACACCTCACAAACTGGAACGACCAAACTGACCAACCCCTACTTTATCGTCGTGGGCACCAGATTCTACTTGCTTTTTTCAACGGAAGATGGATCCTATATTCAGACACTGACGATGAAAAAGAACACCTTGCCTGTCCTGAAAAACGCTCCTGTAAAAATAGCAGGACCTGATTTCACAGATGTGGCCATGTTTAAAAAAGGCACTGAATTTTATCTGTTCGGAACGGTGAAAAACGGTGAAAAGACAGAAATTCGTTACGCTCGCTCCATCAATGCAGAAGGGCCTTTTGTGGATAAGGAAGGCAAAGATTTGCTGACTGCAAATGGGACACTTTTGATTGAAGGTGGTGATCAGCTCATCAATCCTCAGAATGTGTGTGGCATTTTTACGGATGTGACCGATTTGGATTTCATCTTGTACAATGCGACTGACAAGACCAAAACAACATTAAGCAATGGTAACAACAGACGGCCACTCCTACTGAATGCACTTGAACAGACAGACGATGGTTGGTTTAAAGAGGTGGTTCGCCCTGTTTTGGGCTGGACAACACCGAAATTTACCACAACACTATAAACTCTCTATTATTAATCTAATATTTGTAATCTTATGAAACACTTAATTTTACTCTTGACCAGTGCTGTTTTTGCTTTCAGTGCGGCAGCAGCAACGCCTGAGATCCTGAAGCAATATGGCTATTGCAATCCAGGTGGTGCAGAAGTTGATTTCAACAACGACGGAAACCTTGATTTGATTATTGGTGGATTGGCTACTGATAAAGCTTTTGTAACGGATCCGGAGGGAAACGATGTAGAAACTGATCACACAACAAAGGTTCTGATTTTCAATGCAACCACCAAAACCTATCAGCTTGCTACTTCGAATATTCTGAACTCGGATCGTGCTCAGTTTATTTCGGCTGACTTTAATGGTGACGGAATCATGGATCTGGTTGCTGCGGAACACAACCTGGGCGTTTTGTATGGTGGTGGTTTGTACGAAGGAAAAGGGGACGGTACTTTTGAAAAAAAGACTCTGACCTTTAACGACACGGCATATCCGTTTAAGCCTGTTGCTGTAGCAGTAGCTGACGTAAACAACGATGCACTGCCGGATATCATTGCCATCGGTTATGAAACCATCAGTGATGTGGTGGTGTCTTCATCTGCAGTACTGATCAACAAAGGTAACTATACCTTTGATGTGACTTCCAAAGATTTGTTGCAGGAATACAACCTGGCTCTGGCTACTGTAAAAGTGCTTGATTACAACAACGACGGTTATATGGATTTTTTTGTAAGTGCCAATTGTGACAACAAGGAATCCAATGGTGGCGCACGCGTACTGGCTGATATTTTTGCCAATTTGGGTACTGAAGAACCCGGTGCTTTCTTTCGGTTAAGTCTGGGCGATGCAACCATCTATCAAAAAGCGAATGGTGGTCTGGATATCGCCGACTTCAACAGCGACGGATGGCTTGATTTTGCCATTCATGGTGAAGGTGGCGAAGGTACAGGTGAACCGGAAACCGGTTCATGGACTTGCATTTCTCACGTATATATGAATCTTAAGAACGGTTCCTTTTCGGATAAGGCACAAGCTAATTTTTCTGCCGACTTACGTCCTTTGAACAGTTCAGGTATGAGTACACGCGCTTTCGACTGGAACGGTGACGGCTCTTCAGACTTATTCATTCCAGGATGGAATCCCTCTCCTGAAACAGGAACACAAGCCGGATTTTATTATCTGAATGATGGTACAGGTACCTTTGGCACGGCCAATCGTATTCCCGGAGGTTCAGAAATATCCCTCTTCTTCCCCGACTGGAATGGTGATGGCATCAAGGATTACTTTATGACAGGTCAAAGCTGGGATGCCACCTATTTTCCCGAAGGACAAAATGCCAGAACGGCAGCCGTTGTTCTGAATGAGTCTGGAGTGGTGAACGATCGACCAACTGCTCCTACCAATCTGAATGCAGCTGTTACAGAGAATGCTGTTGTCCTGAGCTGGAATGCTGCTACCGATACCAAAACGCCTGCCAACGGTCTTTCTTATGAATTCTACATCAAAGGCAGCAACGGTAAAATCTACAATTCCTGCAGATCACACGTTGGTGGTCCGCTGGATGGTATTCGTAAAGTGATGGATCTTGGAAATGCCATGATGAACAAGACCATCAGCCTGAAATCGATTCCAGACGGTACATATACATGGGGTGTTCAAGCGATAGATGCTTCTTACGATGGTTCTGTTTTTGCAAATGGTGCTTTCACTATTGGCGCTTCAGCTATTGATGGGCAAAAATCAAATTCTGTCAACGTTATAGCCAGTGGCAACATACTGACTGTAGACGCTCAGACTCCTTCAACCATTGAAGTTCTTGCTTTAAGCGGCATCCGTATTGCAACTGTAAGCGGAGAAAAATCCTTCAGCTTTAATTTGGCAAAGGGATCTTACATCGTTAAAGTAATAACTGATAATCAGACAACTGTGCAAAAGATTCTAATTAAATGATCTAAGCAATCAACAAATTAGCCCTGAACAAAAAGAATTTCTAATTTTGTCAGTTGAAATTAGCGCGTTCAGTACTTCTTGAAATATAGCATGTCTCAAAAAAAGGCATCAAAACCTTTCTTTTGAGACATGCTCTTTTAACTAATAAATGAATTATGAGAAATCAGACTTTTTATCTTGCTCTATTTTTTTCCCTTTTTTGTCTGGGCGCATCCGCTCAGTCCCTGATAAGAATATCCTTTGTCCAACCGCCCGTTTTTACGGTCACTCCTCAGACAAAATACACCACCCTACCGGTTTCAGGCAGTATTCAACTTGGTGAAGATGCGTCCATATCCGGTGGCTCAGGTAGCTACACGTATATTTGGACCTCTGAAGGTAAGGAGTTGGGCACTGCTAAGACCCTGACTGTTGACAAGCCCGGCAACTATAGTCTGGTTGTAAATGACGGTCATGGTTGTACTTCCGGCATCATGTATTATGTGACGGATGGTAGTTCAGCACTGGAGAAAACAACAGAATTAAAAATGATCGTCTTTCCTAATCCGACAGAAGGTCTTGTTTCTATCCAACTAAAAACGATAGAAGGTTTAGAAAAAATAACGGTTCTTACCCCTGATGGTCGAACAGTTGCCACATACTCAGAGGGGGAATATACCTACATCGACCAACAGATTTCCCTGGATTTGAAAGATTTACCAAAAGGAAATTATTTCATTTCACTTCATTTTGACTCGAAAATTCTAACAAACGCCATTATATTGAGATGAGAGGATTCATATTTAGCTTATTCATTTTCCTACTTTACAGCATCACTTCTTCATCTCAGTCCACCACCTCTTACGGTAAGAACGGGGCGAAAGTGAATCTGGAAATCAACTGGACTGCAAACAATTACGGAACCATACAATGGCAAATGTCAACGGACCAGGGTGTCACATGGACCGATGTTGCAGGAGCGACCAGCCCATCCTATGCATTTACCCTCTCAGGGGATGCACTTTATCGGGCCAGAGTTGATGCACAGGAAGCTTGTGACCCATTCTTCCTGGTCAGGGAAATCAAGGCGGTCAACTTTGCAGTAGACCTTTCTACCCTTTCCTCCACTTCCATCGAATTTGACCTGAGTAATGTTGATTTAAAGGATGCAGAAATTGTGGAATATGGTTTCTGTTACAATCTCTCAGTGCTGAATACGCGAAACTATACAGAAATGCAACGTGTCAGCATCAAAGAGCCAATGCCATTGGGAAACGCCTTTTCTATGGTTTGCAATGGTCTGACACCCAACACGTCCTATACCATTCGTTCCTATTTCAAGACAGCCGATGGTTCGCTTCTTTTCGGTCCGGGCAAGATTGCCACAACACTGCCCGGGCTTCTCTGGTCCAGTGAAAATTGGCAGATAACAAAGACAGTGATTGCCGCCAGATTTGAGATAAATGGATATACAACCACCATGGGCAACCCCAATCTGAAATTCAGATTCGGCCCGGATGCGAATAACCTGACTGAAAGAGCATGGACCAACACAGGAAATTACAAATGCGTATCCAATCTCATCTCAGGACTGACTCCCAACACCACCTACCTGGCACAGGTAGAAGCTGTGATTGATGGAGAAACACAGACCATCACCAAACAAATCAAGACCTTGCCCGATTACAGTTCAGTACCGGTCAGCCAAACAGTCCCACCAATCAGTCACACCATCAAATGGGATGCAACAAAAACCTTGCACCAAATCTCACCGGCAGGATTGCAAACCGAATATCCACGCATGCTCCGTGTGAACAACGACACCCTGATTTGTTGTTATCACGGCGGAAGTGGCAATGACTATTGGGTAAACATTTACATCCAGAAAAGTTTTGACAATGGTCAAACCTGGACGGCCCCCATCAAGCTCATGGATAAGGAAAATTCAACCCTGGGTAGAAATTACTGGCGTTTCACCAATCCGGAACTGGTGAAATTGCGCAACGGCTGGATCATCCTGTCGTTTACCGCCAACGGAAATCCGGAAACGAATGAAAACTGTCACGTCATGGTTGTCACATCAAAAGACAATGGTGAAACCTGGGGTGATCCGGTCATTGTAGGACGTGGACGCACCTGGGAACCTATGATTGTACAATTGCCTAACGACGAACTGGAACTTTTTGTGTCGAGCGAAGCCCAATGGTGGCAATCTTCGAACCTGGGCTATCAGGAAATCCTGTATGCACGTTCCACCGATAACGGACAAACCTGGACCGCATTCAAACGCGCCAGCTATTCACCGGAGCGACGTGACGGAATGCCTTGTGCCATTGTCATGCAGGGCAACAGAGGCATCCTGTTTTCCATAGAGATCGTTAACGACGGGGGCTGGGGTTCCCCCTCACTGGTTAGACGCGCATTGAAAGATGAATGGCCTACCACCCCCTGGAACAACGCTGACACGAATACCCGCTGGCATGTAAACCTAAATGCTCATGGAGGTGCTCCCTACATCCTGCAACTACCTACCGGAGAAATCCTGGTGATGGCACATGTGAATGGACGAGCCGTATGGCAGACCAGCTATCCCAGACTCGCCATCGGAGATGTAAACGGCAAGAACTTTACGAATATCATGACTCCTCTTCCCAATTTACCTTCCAGTCAGGGCGCCTATTACAACTCCCTGTTCCTGAAAGACAATGACACCGTATGGCTGATGGTAACGCATTCCCTATACAATGGAACAACGAGAATGAAGGGAGAAATAAAGTATCTGGAAGGAAAAATCGTAGCAAAATAACTAATAACTATATAACAATGAGAAAACTAATAAGCCTATTTCTGGTTTCCCTATTTGTGTCCATCGCTTTTGCAGAAGGCACTTTTACCAACCCCGTCTGGGACGGAGCCGATCCTTGGATGGTCAAACAAGGTGACAACTACTTTTACTGTGCATCTGAGCACAATGGTATTGTCGTTTCACAATCACCCAATTTGACAAGCGTGGGTGTGAAGAAACAAATCTGGAAAGCTCCGGCAGAAGGCTGGAACCGTAGCTGTGTCTGGGCTCCGGAAATCCATTTTATTGAAGGACGCTGGTATGTCTACTATGCTGCCGGTTTGTCCGGAGGTCCGTTCATCCATCAGCGTACCGGAGTACTCCGTTCCAAAACCGCGGATATCTACAGTGAATATGAGGACATGGGCATGCTGTATACCGGCAACAACCCAAAAGATCCGGACAGCAACATATGGGCCATTGACATGACCGTTTTTAACCACATGGGGAAATTGTACGCCATATGGTCCGGTTGGGAAAAACAAATGGACACAGATGCTACCCCGCAGCATCTTTATATCCAGGAAATGAAAAATCCGTACACCCTGAAAGGAAAGCGCGTTCTACTCTCTTCTCCGGAAGAAAGTTGGGAAACAGGTGGATCCTTAAATCTGAACGAAGGACCTGAAGTCCTTCAGCGCGACGGAAATGTCTTTATCATCTACTCCTGTCGTGAATCCTGGATGCCTGAATACCGTCAAGGGATGCTGCAGTTGAAAAATCCGAAGAAAAGTTTGCTGAGTAAATCGAACTGGATCAAAAAAGGTCCGGTATTTGAAGGCGATGATAAAGTGCTTGGAGTCGGACATTGCTCTTTTGTGAAATCCCCGGATGGAACAGAAGACTGGATCATCTATCATTCAAAAAAAGACACAACCCCGGGCTGGAATCGGGATGTCCGCATGCAACCTTTTACCTGGAACACTGACGGAACACCAAACTTCGGCAAGCCCATCCCAGCAGGACAAGAACTAAAAAGACCATCGGGAGAAAAAGCGACAGCACCCAACATCTGGTCGGTTAAACAAGCCGAAGCCTGGCAAAAAGAGAACGGTTGGTTGCGTGGTAGTAACTTCAATCCAAGCACAGCCATCAATCAATTGGAAACCTGGCAAGCTGAATCCTTTGATACAAAAACCATTGACCGTGAACTCGGCTGGGCAGAAAGCATCGGAATGAACTGCATGCGCGTTTACCTGCACCATCTGGCATGGGATGTAGACAAGCAGGGGTTCAAGAAGCGCATGGATAAATACCTTGAAATAGCCGACAGTCACGGCATCAAAACCATATTCGTTTTCTTTGATGATTGCTGGAACCCAACTTACCAGGCAGGCAAACAACCAGATCCAAAACCAGGTGTTCACAATTCAGGCTGGGTACGCGACCCGGGCGACTTACTGTATCAACAACCCCAATTGGTGAATAAACTGGAAGCCTATGTAAAAGACATTCTGACCGCATTCAAGGATGACAAACGCATTGTCCTTTGGGATTTGTACAACGAACCGGGTAACAACAATCAGGGAAACAAATCAATGCCACTTCTGAAGAAAGTTTTTGAGTGGGGCTGGGCCATCCGCCCTTCGCAACCCATGTCGGCCGGTGTATGGAATAGTTCACTGACAGAACTGAATCAGTTTCAACTGAAAAATTCCGACATCATCACCTATCACAATTACGAAGATCCGGCCAAACATCAGGCTGCCATTGATACGTTGAGAAATTTCGGACGTCCGCTACTATGTACAGAATATATGGCGCGTCGCAACAACAGCCTTTTCCAGAATATCATGCCGATGTTGAAAAAGGAAAATATCGGGGCCATTAACTGGGGTCTTGTTGACGGAAAATCAAATACGAAATACGCCTGGGACGAACCCATACCCGGTGGTGCTGAACCTCTGCTTTGGTTTCACGAAATTTTCCGTACCGACGGCACTCCTTACAAACAAGAAGAAGTAGACCTGATAAAAAGTCTGACAAAGGAATAGTTTCTTTCTTTGACTGGTTAGAAAGAAACTAAAGGGGGTATTCAGTTTAGCTGAATGCCCCCTTTTTAGATAAAGGAATTTCAATACTTAGAAAAAAACCGCCCATTGAAGTCATTCTGTTTGCATTATTCGTAAATTGCGAAGCAAAACACAACGAACAATACCAGCTATGTCCTTTGATTTAAGTTCCAAAATTACGATTGAACGCATCCCAGAGCGTTATTACAGACCCACCGACATGATTGAAAGTCTGCGTCAGACTCGTTTCGAAAAACTTCAGACAAACATCTACAAAGATTCCAATGAAGGTTCAAAAGACGTAGCACAAGTCCTAGAAAAACTGATCCGCGAAAAAGCCAGTAAAGGCAAAAAGTGCATATTGGGACTGTCAGGAGGTTTTTCCACACTTGGCGTCTATGAAGAATTGGTGCGAATCCATCGGGAAGAAAGACTTAGCTTTAGCCATGTTGTCGTTTTCAATGTGACGGAATTTTATCCCATCTATGACGGTGAAAGACATTCAAACACTTTGCTGCTTCATACCTGGTTGTTGGACAAGACAGACATTAAGTCTGATAATTTCCACACACCCGATTCAAGTATAAACCGATCAAACATAGCCGCTTTCTGCCGACATTACGAGGAATTGATCGATCAGTTCGGCGGCTTGGACCTGGTTTTGACCAGTGTTGGGTTGGTCGGTAATATCGCCTACAACGAACCGGGTTCTCAAACCAGCACACTAACCCGTTTGATGCTGCTAGACAATGAATCTCAAAGTGACCTGACGAAATACTACAATTCAGCAAGCGAAGTTCCAAACAGCGCCATTACGATGGGAATATCCACCATCCTGAATGCCAGACAGGTCATCCTGGTTTCCTGGGGGGAACAGAAAGCATCCATCCTGAAAGAAATCATTGAGGGGCAAATGAATGACAGCATGCCGGCATCCTTTCTTCAGTTACACAAAAATGCCATCGCCGCCATTGACCTGAACGCAGCCCAACAGCTCACCCGTTTGAGTCACCCCTGGCTTGTCGGTTCCTGTGAATGGACAGACAAACTTATACGCAGAGCCATTGTCTGGTTGTGTTCGGAAACCGGAAAACCCATACTCAAACTCACCAACAAAGACTACAACCAACATGGTTTGGATGAAATGTTGGCACTATACGGATCGGCATACAATGTAAACATAAAGATATTCAATGATTTACAACACACCATAACCGGATGGCCGGGTGGAAAGCCCAACACAGATGACAGCGATCGCCCCGAAAGGGCCAAACCCTATCCCAAACGCGTGCTGATTTTCAGCCCCCACCCGGACGATGATGTTATCTCCATGGGTGGAACCTTTCAACGACTCGTTGACCAACAACACGACGTTCATGTAGCCTACCAAACATCCGGAAACATCGCCGTGGGTGACGAAGAAGTGATCCGATATATTTCCTTGATGCAGAACATATTGGAAAAATACAACGAAAAGAATGACGCATTAAAACAGAAATACTCGGAAATGCTTCATTTTCTCCAGGAGGTCAAAAAACCCGGAGATCTCGATACCTCCGATATCCTTTTCGTGAAAGCACAACTGCGTCGGGAAGAAGCCCGCTCCGCCTGTAGGTTTATGGGTGTAAAACCTGAAAACAGTCATTTTCTGGATTTGCCTTTCTACGAAACCGGAACAGTGCAAAAAGGAAAACTGGGTCAAACTGACGTCGATATTGTTAGTAAACTCTTGAAAGATATTCAACCACACCAGATATTTGTAGCCGGAGATCTGGCCGATCCACATGGAACGCACAAGGTTTGTCTGGATGCCGTTTTGGCAGCCATTGATGAACAGAAAAACGAATCGTGGATGAAAGAATGCCGCATCTGGATGTACCGGGGTGCTTGGGCCGAATGGGAGATTGACCGTATTGAGATGGCTGTCCCAATGAGTCCGGAACAGTTGCGCAACAAACGGAATGCCATCCTGAAGCATCAGTCGCAAATGGAGAGTGCACTGTTTCTGGGTAACGATGAGCGCCTCTTCTGGCAACGCGCCGAAAGTCGAAACCAGACAACGGCTGAACTCTACAATAAATTGGGATTGGCCTCGTATGAGGCGATGGAGGCTTTTGTGGAATACAAATTGGAAAAATAGAAAGATGCTTCAAAAGGACGCAAATATCTGCGTTGCTGCTCATTCAGCAATCTTCACGTACGAAAAGTACGCTCAGGCACGCATCATAATCAGCGAATGGACATTAACGCCCTTTTGAAATAACTCTTTAGCCCTTAATATAATTAACCAACCACTCACCCACCTCACTGGTCTTGCGGGCAACCTGGCCCGGTTCGGTCGTGATGTCTTCAGTTACAAAGCAAGCGTCCATGCTGGCTGTGACAGCCTCACGAATCAAGGCACCTTCTTCTTTCAGACCAAAGGCATCCTCAAACATCATCGCAGCGGAAAGCACCGTAGCCAAAGGATTGGCAATATTTTTGCCTGTTGCCTGCGGATATGAACCATGAATGGGTTCAAAGACAGAGGTGTGAAGACCCACAGAGGCGGATGGCAGCATACCCATAGAGCCTGTGATGACAGAAGCCTCATCGGTGAGGATGTCACCAAACATATTTTCGGTCACCATCACGTCAAAACTGGCAGGCCATTGAATCAATCGCATGGCCGCATTGTCTACGAACATGTATTCTGTTTCGATATCGGGATAACCCGGTGCCATTTCCTGAGCGATCTGACGCCAAAGACGAGAAGTTTCCAAAACGTTGGCCTTATCGATGACGGTCAGTTTTTTACGACGTCTGCCTGCATATTCATAAGCCAGTTTCAGTACCCGTTCAATTTCTTCCCGGTTATAAGCACACGTGTCAACAGCACTGTTTCCGTCTTCACTTCTGCCTTGTGGGCGACCAAAATAGAGTCCCCCTGTCAATTCCCGGATACAAATCAGATCGGCGTTTTCAACAAGATCTGTCCGCAAGGGCGAACGGCTAATAAGCGATGGAAAAACAGTGACAGGACGTATATTTCCGTAAAGACCGAGTTTTTTACGCATGGCCAGCAATCCTTGTTCCGGACGAACTTTGGCAGACGGATCGTTGTCGTATTTGGGTGAACCCACTGCACCAAAAAGCACAGCATCGGCTTTCATACACAATTCATGGGTGGTTTCAGGATATGGATCACCACAGGCATCAATGGCGCAAGCACCTACCAAAGCTGTTTCATAAGTCAGCGTGTGACCGAATTTTTCACAAATAGCCTTAGTTACATTCAAAGCTTGTTCTACAATCTCAGGACCTATTCCGTCACCCGGAAGTACTGCTATATTCAATTTCATTGGGTAATTATTTTATTTGGGTTCTATAATATTCAACATTTTCACCGTTGCTTTGATGGCTGCTTCCGTTTGGTCACCGTCCAATCCACTTGTCCGGAAATTCTTATTTTCATACGACCAGAAAATGACGGTCTGCACAAAGGCATCGGTTCGTCCGCCCGGTGGGATGGTCACTTCGTAATTGGTTAAGACAGGCAATGTACGGCCTTGTCTTCGATATATTTCGTGTAAGGCTTTCATGAAAGCATCGTACTGGCCATCACCAGGAGATGTTTCCTGATAGACTTCGCCATTGATTTCCAGCATTACAGTCGCTACGGGTTTTAAGCCCTGTGCCAGCGAAAGGGAATAATTCAGGATGCGTACAGGATCTTCACCGTTAGTTTGCTTGAGCACATCGGATATGATGTATGGCAGATCTTCCTGAGTGACAAGTTCTTTTTTGTCACCCAAGAGGATGATTCTTTCAGTGACCAAACGCATGGCATCTTCGTCAAGTTCAATACCCAATGCGTCCAGATTTTTACGGATACTGGCTTTCCCCGAGGTTTTTCCCAGGGCATATTCACGGGTCCTTCCAAAACGCTCCGGCAGCAAATCGTTGAAATAGAGGTTGTTTTTCGCATCTCCATCTGCATGGATTCCGGCACATTGAGTAAACACATTTTCACCAATGACCGGCTTATTGGATGGGATTCGAATACCTGAATACGTTTCGACGATCTTGCTGACAGAGGTCAGTTTTTCTTCACGGACATTGGTCGTGAATTTCAGATGATCGTGCAAAACAGCTACGACGCTGGTAAGTGGAGCATTTCCTGCACGTTCACCCAATCCGTTCACTGTCGTGTGAACGCCCTGAATTCCGGCTAGTACAGCAGCATAAACATTCGCTACTGCCAGATCGTAATCGTTGTGCGCGTGAAAATCAAAATGCAGGTTGGGATACCGTTTCACCATCTGTCCGCAAAAATCGGACGTTTGGTTAGGGTTCAGGATTCCCAGAGTATCGGGCAACATAAACCGTCTAATGGGCAGATCCTTAAGACCGTCCATCAGAAAAAATACGTATTCGGGGGAACTGATCATACCATTGGACCAGTCCTCCAGGTAGAGATTGACATCCACTCCTTCTTCCTGAGCCAGGGCAATTTCATCCTTGATGTCCTGAAGATGTTCTTCCGGTGTTTTTCGAAGTTGCTCGGTCACATGTTTGAGAGAGCCTTTGGAAAGCAAATTGATCACATGACAACCAGCTTGTTGCACCCACCTCAGAGATGTTCCCTTGTCAATAAATCCCAGTATTTCAACCCGGTCGAGCAGACCGTGAAGTGAAGCCCAGACTGCAATGCGCTTAACTGCTTCAAATTCACCATCGGATACGCGGGCCGAGGCAACCTCCACCCTGTCCACTTTCAACTCTTCCAGCAACAACCGGACAATGCTGAGTTTTTCCTGTACGCCAAACGAGACACCGGAGGTTTGCTCCCCGTCCCGCAAAGTCGTATCCATTATTTCTACTTTCATCAGTTTTGGATTTTGGGTTTATTCCGCTGCCGAAGAGCTTTTTTCCCAGTTTTCGATTTTTTCCTTGTTACTGAGTAAAAAATCAATATCATCGTACCCATTAAGCAGGCAATTCCTTTTATAATCGTTGATCTGGAAGCTTTCAGAGGCACCGTTCGAATTGTTTGTAATGGTCTGAACTACCAGATTCACTGTCAGCGTCGCTGAAGGATTCACCTGCACGGCAGCAAATATTCCTGCCAGGAAATCTTCGCTTACAACGACGGGTAATACACCGTTATTTAAAGAGTTGTTCTTGAATATATCGGCAAAGAAACTGGAAACCACCACTTTGAAACCGTAACCGGCTACCGCCCAGGCTGCATGTTCACGACTGGAACCGCTACCAAAGTTCTTGCCAGCTACCAGAATGGAGCCGCTGTATGTCGGATTATTCAGTACAAAATCCTTGATTGGCAGATTGTTGCTATCGTAGCGCCAATCACGAAAAAGATTGTCACCGAAACCTTCCTTCGAGGTCGCTTTCAGGAAACGGGCAGGGATGATCTGGTCGGTATCCACATTCTCAATGGGTAGTGGAACAATGCTGGAGGTAAGGGTTGTAAACTTTTCCATTTGTATTTTATATCTTGAGGTACTCAACCTCTCTATTTACTGATTATTTAATTATTAGCTGGGCACCTTCATGTGCGATAATACTCTTACGCCAATGTTCGGGAATCTGAATGCTTTTCATATTCCTGACATCGTAGCAGACAAGTACGGCACAGCAGGTGGAAAGAACATTCCCATTTTCCCGGTTGATCAGGCGATGATCCATCGTCAGACTTTTCGTACCCAGAATGGATATGCGGGTTTCTACATAAATCTGATTCCTCATGTAAATGGGTTTCAGATAATCTATCTTGATGGATGCTCCAACTATTCCTAAATCCATATAATCCAGATCCGGCATGACATGGTCAAAGTAGTCCATTTTACCGGCATCGTAATAATTCTGGTAAACAGTGTTGGAAACATGTCCCATGATGTCCACATCGTTGAAGCGGACTTGAATGGGTACGAGATATCTGTAGATTGGTTCCATAGGATTTAGATTCTTGGATCGGTGACGTAACCGGTTACAGCAGCAGCTGCAGCAACGAGAGGACCTGCCAGAATGGTTCGGGAACCCGGACCCTGACGGCCTTCGAAATTACGGTTTGAAGTGGATACGGCATATTTACCAGCAGGTATCTTATCTTCATTCATGGCCAGACAAGCGGAGCATCCTGGCTGACGCAGTTTAAAGCCGGCAGCTTCCAATATTTCCACCAGACCTTCTTCACGGCATTGGGCTTCAACGGCCCAGGATCCCGGAACAAGCCAGGCCACCACATCGTCGGCTTTCTTCTTACCTTTCACATATTCGGCAAATACGCGAAAATCCTCAATACGTCCGTTGGTACAACTGCCCAGGAAGATGTAGTCGATTTTCTTGCCCAACATTTTTTCACCGGGCTGGAAACCCATGTAGTCCAAAGACTTTTTATATGAAATCTTGCTGGCTTCATCCACGAAATCCAAAGTTGGAATGGTTTGAGTAATACCCATACCCATACCAGGGTTGGTACCGTAGGTGACCATCGGTTCAATGTCAGCTGCATTCAGTTTAATCTCCTTGTCAAAAACGGCATCTTCGTCTGTTTTCAACAGTTTCCAACATTCAACAGCCTTTGTCCATCCTTCTCCTTTTGGGGCAAATTCAAGTCCTTCCACATAGTTGATGGTCGTTCCGTCCGGAGCGACCATACCACCACGAGCACCCATCTCAATGGAAAGGTTGCAAAGTGTCAGACGACCTTCCATGCTCAGGGAAGTGACAGCTTCTCCCGCATATTCCACGAAATAACCGGTGGCACCTCCTGTAGTCATTCTGGCTATCACATACAAAGCCATATCCTTGGCAGAAACACCGGCACCCATTTTACCTTCGATGGTGATGCGCATACTTTTAGGCTTTGTCTGTAAGACACATTGTGAAGCCATCACCATTTCCACTTCCGAGGTCCCGATGCCAAAAGCGACAGCGCCCATAGCACCGTGTGTGGATGTATGTGAGTCACCGCAAACGATGGTCATCCCCGGTAAAGTCAGACCTGTTTCGGGCCCAACTACGTGGATAACACCATTCTTAATGTGTCCCAGTCCATAAAGCGTTACACCGAAATCAGCAGCGTTTTGAGTCAGTGTTTCCACCTGTTTGCGGGAAATGGGTTCCTCAATCGGTTGGTCCTGATTGAGCGTAGGAATGTTATGGTCGGGAATACAGATTGTTTTTTCCGGACGCAGAAACTTCAGGTTCCGGTCTCGCATACCTTGAAAAGCCTGCGGACTTGTCACCTCGTGACAGTAAAGCCTGTCGATGTATAATTGGGTAGGTCCGTCTTCCACGGTTGCGACCACGTGCTTATCCCATATCTTGTCAAATAATGTCTTTCCCATATTTATCTTTTTTATCTTCTGTTATTTTCTAAACCGTAAACCTAGTCAAATTGTTTCATTTATTTTTTCACGAACTTGTTTATTGCATCGATGTAAGCTTCCACAGAGGCAACAACAATATCGGTATTTCCTGAGAAACCGTAATAGACTACACCCTCATGCTCCACTTGCATGTGCACCTTACCGGTATCGTCACTTCCCTTGGTGATGGCCTGAATCAGGAATTCCTGAAGTGTCATATCCCTTTTTATGATGCATTTCAATGCTTTGATGGCAGCATCAACGGGTCCGTTTCCAGAGGCAGCAGCTTCAAATTTTTCGCCGGCGATATCCAGACAAATACTGGCAACAGATTTAACTCCTTTGCCGGATACGACTTGCAGATGATCCAGCTTGATGTGTTGATTCTCTGTTTTTTCCATCCCGAGCAGCAACAAGATATCATCGTCGTTGAAATTTTTCTTACTATCCGCTAATTTAAGAAAATCCTGATAAACTTCCTGCAAACGCTCTCCATCAATTTCAACGCCAAGTACCTGAAGGCGATGCTTTAAGGCTGCCCGACCACTTCTGGCTGTCAGTACAATGGAATTTTCATCGATTCCGACATCTTTGGGGTCAATGATTTCATAGCTTTCCCTGTTTTTCAAAACGCCATCCTGATGAATTCCGGAAGAATGAGCAAAGGCATTTCTACCTACAATAGCCTTGTTGGGTTGTATCGGCATATTCATCAGATTCGAAACCATTCGGCTGGTCTGGGAGATCAGCTGAGTGTTGATATTGGTTATATAGGGTAAATCCTTGTGGCTCTTGAGTATCATGGCAATTTCTTCCAAAGCGGTGTTTCCCGCACGCTCTCCGATACCGTTGATGGTCACTTCCACCTGACGGGCGCCATTCAGGATGCCGGCCATGGTATTGGCCGTGGCCATACCCAGATCGTTGTGGCAATGGGTGGAAAGAATCGCTTTATGGATGTTGGATACGTTTTCCATCAAGAACTTAATCTTCTCACCATAAACATTTGGCAAGCAATAGCCTGTGGTATCGGGGATATTCACCACTGTGGCACCAGCCTTGATGACAGCTTCAACGACTCTGGCCAAATAGACATTGTCGGTACGGCCGGCATCTTCAGCATAGAATTCCACATCTTCCACATATTTTTTGGCATACTTGACGCAAGCGATGGCACGTTCCAGAATATCATCCTGTGTGGAATTGAATTTGTATTTGATGTGATAATCTGATGTACCTATTCCGGTATGGATACGTCCGCGTTTGGCAAACTTCAGCGCTTCAGCAGCTACATCAATGTCTTTTTCCACGGAGCGGGTCAGCGCACAGATGGTAGGCCAGGTCACGGCTTTAGAGATTTCCACGACCGATTTAAAGTCACCGGGGCTGGAAATGGGAAAGCCTGCTTCAATGACATCCACTCCAAGGGATTCCAGCGCTTTGGCTACCTGAATCTTCTCTACGGTGTTCAATTGACATCCAGGCACTTGTTCGCCGTCGCGCAAGGTCGTATCAAAAATAAATACTTTGTCAGACATGTTGCTTATTTTTTAATTGTTTTGTTACTTCTTTTATGAACCCAACGATCAGAACCAAAAAAGCCCTTCGTGCTTTGGTAGCAAGAAGGGCTTCTGTATTCGTTTTATAGACTTACAAACAATCTCACTACCTTGCTACTATTCTAGTAGAATAATACCAATTAGAGAAATAATATGTAGCATATTGTTTGTCATAAATAATCTTGGGTTTTGACGTTACAAAGATAGGGCATTTTTTAATATCTGCAATAGATTCCATTATTTTTAATGTAAAATGTTACAATATATAAGTTTTTTAAAGGTTTTTGCTTGTTTTTATCAATATAGCACGTCGACTTAGGTTAATTCAATACAAAATCAGAAAATGCCAAAGCATTCGCTTTCTTGATTTTATAATTATTCATCGGTATCTTTCGGGAAATTTAAGAACTTACCTGCTATGAAAGAAAAAATAATATTCATCACCGGTGCCAGCAGCGGCATCGGAGAAGGCTGTGCCAGAAAATTCGCATCAGAAGGATCTGATCTCATACTAAATGCCAGAAATCCGGAAAAAATAAATTCGCTCAAATCGGAATTGGAAACGACATATGGCATACAAGTTTATCCATTGCCTTTCGACGTCCGCGACCGCGAAGCTGCCCGAACGGCCATTCATTCCCTTTCCGGAAAGTGGAAAAACATCGATGTCCTGATCAATAATGCCGGCCTGGTCATTGGAGTGGATAAGCAACAGGACGGAAACATGGACGAATGGGACACCATGATAGATACCAACATCAAGGGTCTGCTAACAATAACCCGCATCGTGACTCCGGGCATGGTGGAAAGAGGAAGAGGTCACATTATCAATATCGGTTCGATTGCCGGTGATGCGGCTTATGCCGGGGGCAGCATCTATTGCGCAACGAAGGCTGCTGTCAAGGCCCTTTCCGATGGCTTGAGGATCGATTTGGTGGATACCCCTTTGAGAGTAACCAATATCAAACCAGGTATGGTGGAAACCAATTTCACGGTGGTACGATTCAGGGGCGACAAAGCAGCAGCCGATACTTTCTACAAAGGCATCAGACCATTAACAGGCGATGACGTAGCCGAAACAGTCTATTTTGCAGCTTCTGCACCTGCCCACATTCAAATTGCCGAAGTATTGTTGATGCCAACCAATCAGGCAGCAGCCACCATCTCTTACAGAAATTCCTGAACAAAACCGATCTAGAATCAGCTCCGGCAGGATCATTCATAAAAGAAGCCGCCTCAATCAGATTGAGACGGCTTCCATTTTATGTTTTGTCCGATTAGTTCAGAACAACTTTGTTGATGATGGTTGAACCATCTTCAGCAACACCTTTCAGGATGAAAACACCATTCAGGCCAGTAGCTTTTGCAAAAGTTTCACCAGCTTTAACTGCAGCGTCAAATACTTTAACACCGGCAAGATTAGCCAAAGTGAAATTGATAGCAGATTCGCTGCCGTTTGCGATTTTTAATGTTTGACCATCAGTGGCAACTTTTACCATTGCAGCAGTAGCATTTTCGATACCGGATGGAGTACCAAACCAGGTTACACCTGCTTCAGGCAATGTCAGATTAAAAGCACCTTTTGCATCAGCAACTGCGTCACCGGTACCTTCATTCATCTTCCAGTTACATACCAAGCCGGCTTCTGTACCTGTCAAATAGCTGTCTTTAGCAGCCATGATCTGAGCTTCTGTTCTAACAACGTTCCAAATACGAATGTCACCTACAGAACCTCTCAAGAATCTGCCGGTAAATGCAGTACCTTCACCTAAAACAACAGGGCGATCAGACGCTTCAATTTGGGCAGTAAAATCTGTAGCTTTTGCTAAAACGCCATCAACATAGGTTCTCAACTGACCAACGCCTTCATTGAATTCATAAACTCCGGCTACATGATACCAAACACCAACTTCAGGGATAATGTCACTGGTAGCGTGTACCCAACTAACACCTACTGCTCCGATGGAGAAATCCAGTTTGTTACCTTCAAGTCTAAGTACCCAACCCCCATCAGGAGCATTGTCTTCATTACATACGATATAACCACCACCCAATTCTGAGTAGTTTACCCATGCTTCAACAGTAAGTGCTGTTGGTGTAGCAAATTCTGCAGTCGTAGAACCATCAACTGTCATACCTGTAGCGCCTTCAGCATTTCCATCAAATACCAAACCCACAGCAGGTTCAGCAGCATTAGCAAGCATCACACTAAAACAAGCAGATGCAATAAAAGTAAAGATTTTCTTCATAATAATGATGTTTTAAAAAAGTTAAGGATAAATTTTAATTCGTGACAAACAGAATTGGTTTAAGTCACTAAAGACAAATATACGAAGCGCTGTGTCAAAAAACAAAAAGTTCGTCTTAATAAATATTAAGGTCATTTACCTGTTTTTAATCATACTATTTATTTGGAGTACTTAATTCAACGTTTTATTCTTTTAATCTTAATCATAGAAATGACAATACACTATTGATTATTATTATCATTATTTAAAGTTTTTATTTTTAAAGACGACGCTTCATTTAAAGTCACTTCATACTGTTCATGGAATTATATTTTTGCAAAATAATAATCACAAATTAATTTAATTGTATAAATTACAGCCGTTTTATGATCGTTTTTATTAGATATTTATACAGAAAACAGTAAAGAATTCACATTTACAACTTTTTTTACTATATTGGGCTTAAATCAAAAAGAGCCAGGCAGCCCGTTTCATTTGACCCCCCCCTTCAAAATTGAGACAATAGTAATTTAGGCTGCTGCCCTATCACTATTCATATCCCATCAAATAGCTTGTGAACAAAACATATTCACTCATTTCATGCACTTAAGACCATTTTATATGAAGATTGGACTCATCGGATTTGGGAAAGCAGGGAAGGCTGTCGCCAATGTCATCCTTTTACATTCAGAATTTACACTCGAGTGGGCGCTCAGGAAAAGCGAAAGGCAGGAAAATCAGTCTGTGAGGGATTTTATCGGAGTTGATACCAACGACCCGGGGCTGATCTATTCCATAGCACACACGAATATACCGGATTTATTGGATAGCCATCCGGTCGATTTCATTATTGACTTTTCTTCAGATGAAGGCATCTATCTATATGGGGAAGAAGCCAGTAAGCGACACATTAAAATTATATCCGCCATTTCGCATTACAATAAGAAAACGATTCGTTTCCTGAAAACATTGTCCAAAGAAACCACCGTTTTCTGGTCGCCAAACATTACGCTGGGTGTCAACTATCTTCTTTTGGCGAGTAAAATACTGAAAAAAATAGCGCCACTGGTTGATATTGAAATAATTGAGGAGCATTTCAAAGAAAAGAAGGGGATTTCGGGTACAGCTCTTAAAATAGCGGACAAGTTAAACCTACGTAACAGTCAAATCAGCTCAGTCAGAGCTGGAGGTATTGTGGGAAAACATGAAGTGATCTTCGGTTTTCCGTATCAGACTGTCAGACTCATTCATGAATCCATCTCGAGGGAAGCCTTTGGGAACGGAGCAATATTTGCTGCTAAAATACTGAATGACAAAGATATAGGTTTCTATGCATTTGAAGATCTGCTGACACCCTTCTTTATGGAGGAAGTATAAAGATGGAAATCAGATTGAACTGAACCCTAGAAGTTCTTGTCCAACTTTTGGTGTTCAGTTCAGATCCAGGCGGCCTTTTCCTCAGCCAACCGTAGTTGCTCCGGACTTCCAATATCGAACCATTCCTCCCCACTGACATCAAACATCCTGATTTCATAATCTCGCGACAATCGCAAATAAGCATCCATAATGGAAAAAACCCCATGCTCTGTCATCAACGGGAAAATTTCGGGATGTATCAGATGTATGCCTGTAAACCCATAACGTTTTACATTTTTCCCCGAGGGCCTGGTAACCCTTTGACCACCTGTCTTAACATTTTCCCAACCACAAAGCAAGCCCGATTCATTAAACAGCAAATAACGGTCGCTTTCAATCTTCTGAACAGCCAAAGTAGCTAAATGCAACGGATTTACTACACTGAAACGCAGATCGGCTTCTTCCAGTGCATTCAGATCTATGGTTGAAAGCACATCCACATTGTGCACGATAAACGCATCATCTTCCAGCATAGATTGCATCTTTTTCAACCCCCCACCCGTTTCAAGCAGCAACACCCTTTCATCGGAAACCTGAATCTGCATTTCCGAATTGGCCAGGGAAAACTCCTTTATAAAACTTTCCACCTTATCGGCAAAAGCATGTACATTCACAACGACCTCTTTTATACCGGCTGCCTTCATTTTCTGTAACGTATGACCAAGCATGGCCAAACCTTTAACTTCGACCAAAGCTTTGGGTTTATCTTTTGTATAGGGATACAGTCTCGTACCAAGACCTGCTGCAAAAATAACTGCTCTCATCCTTGTATGTGTTTTTTCAACAAATTAGTCAAATAATCCGATTCCAGCATCCGTTTGAAACAGGCCTTCAGTTCTGGAACCTCAACGGGTAACGTCCAGCTTTCCAGTAGATCGGCAAACATTTCGAGTGCCGGTGGAATGCTTTCCATAAAACCCGGTTTTTTCTCAACAACGCCTCTGAAACCAAAAGCACCCATGGCCTGCATCAGCCGAATCAGCACGAAACCCTGATAGTACCCCATGAAAGCAGACGTATCAACTTCGATTTTTTTGGAAAGCTCATCGACATAAAATTCAATAAGCTCCTGACGTGCAGCCTTTGGTATCCTAGCCTTGGCATCAAAAAGCAAGCTGGCCGGATCGTATTGCAAGGCGCCGCGACGACCACCTTGATAATCGATAAAGAAAGGCTCATCGTTTAAAATCATGATGTTGGCCGATTGAAAATCGCGAAATAGAAAATAGTCGCTGCGTTCCTGAAGCAGGTAATCGGTGAAATTTCGGAAATCCTCTTCCAAAGCCTGCTCATCAAAAGGAATCCGCACCAGCTTCAGAAAATAGTATTTGAAATAATTCAAATCCCACATCATAGAATCCCTGTCAAAAGCATCACGCGGGTAGCATTTCTTGTAATCGATGCAATCTTTTCCTTTCAGCTGTA
>Ga0209511_1000629_pt1 | contig 34492 bp, 26 predicted proteins | sample SSSSmetaG_FD_184141 | JGI IMG/M metagenome (GOLD analysis project Ga0209511, IMG submission 184141) | Glacier valley bacterial and archeal communities from Borup Fiord, Nunavut, Canada, to study Microbial Dark Matter (Phase II) - ​SSSS... | ecosystem: Environmental > Aquatic > Freshwater > Ice >... | reverse complement strand
CAGGCCCGCACCCGCGAGGCGCTCGAAGCCACCATCCAAGCGGCAACCGAGTGGATAAGTCACCACGACGCCAAAAATTGGTTTGACCATTGCGGGTATCATGTACAATGACTTGGGAACTGCTCTAAGTACACGCGCACGGTGAAGGTGTCGCGCGGGGCGCTTTTGAGCGCGCCCTGGTAGCGTCCATACATGGGCGAGCGGGCGCTCCAAGGCATCAGGGTGAGCACCTTGTCGAGCGTGTCCACTCCATCATCTTTGGCGAAGCAGGCGCGGTTGGGCGGGCGCGTGGCGATGAGCCGCACCTTAATGTTACCTACCGTCTGGTCGTCGAAAACCAGCCCGAAGGTGCGGGTGCTGCGCTGGGTCAGCGGGCCAATCTGCCACTGGTAGGCCGTATAGGGCGCGCCGGGGGCCACGAAGCCCACCGTTTGATTGGTGTAAGTCGTGTCCTGCGTGATGCTCCCGGTTCGCTCCACGAAGTGAAACGTGAGCGGGTTGGCTTTCTGGGCTTGGCAGGGGTTGGGCAAAGCCCGCTCGTCGTCGTGGCACGCGGCCAGGGTCAATAGCGCAAGGCTGCTGAGTAGTCGAGGTAAACACTTAAGTGTTTGCATAAGGAGAGGTAGGAGTGAGGTGACAAGGTTTGCGAGTGAAGCGGTTGCCGCGCAAAAATAAAGCCCTCACTTTTAATTCACCAAACACTTGACTCATGATGCGCTCATTATCTTTTATTTTTAAAGTCAAAATACTCATTAACAGAGTAATAATTTTTTACAAGATTAGCTTAAAGATAGCTAAACGGATACTATTGTGGCCTCTTCGCTTCATCTAATTCGCCAAAATTGGGTGGAGTTGCTTGTCACCCGAAGTAAAACCTGCCGCGTGGTAAATGCCATTCCCGCATAGCCTGGCAGTCGAGGCGCGAATTGCCCGCCCACCGCTGCCCACCCGCTAGCGCGAACGGCTACCTCTGCCTCCGCGAAGGCCGTGCATTTGAAGTCGATTTAGCGGCAGGAGCGGGTGATGCGCGGCGAGTAAGAGCGGGGCGGTGTACTTTTCAGGATGAAAAAAACGACGCTCTTATTTTCGCTCGTCGCCGGGCTGCTGGCCGGGCGGAGCCAGGCCCAGAACAAGAATTCGGTAGAGCTGCCGGCCACGCCCACCACCGTGGCCTGGGGCTACTACGACGCGGCCGCCGTGCCGGTGCTGCGCATTCGCTCGGGCCAGACGGTGCGGGTGCATACGCTGCTCACGTCCAGCCCCGCGCGGCTCGAAGGCGCGGGCGTGGCCCCGGCCCAGGTCGAGCAGAGCCTGCGCGACATCTACGAAAAGGTAACCAACAAGGGGCCGGGCGGCCATATTCTCACCGGGCCGGTTTTCGTGGAAGGCGCCGAGCCGGGCGATGTGCTCGAAGTGCGCATCCGGCGCGTGGAGCTGGCCATTCCTTACGCCTATAACGGGTTTGGCCCCACGAGCGGCTTTATCCCGGAGGATTTTGGCTACGCGAAGATGCGCATTATTCCGCTCGATAAGCAGCGCCTGACGGCCGCTTTCGCGCCCGGTATCGAGCTGCCGCTGCGGCCGTTTTTTGGCAGCATGGGCGTGGCCCCGCCGCCCGCCGCGGGCCGCGTCAATTCGGCCCCGCCCGGCATCCACGGCGGCAACCTGGATAACAAGGAGCTGGTGGCCGGCACCACGCTCTATTTGCCGGTGTACGTGCCGGGGGCGCTGTTTTTCGTGGGCGATGGTCACGCCGGGCAGGGCAACGGCGAGGTGGACATCACCGCCCTCGAAACGTCGCTCACCGGCGAGCTGGAGTTCATCGTGCGCAAAGACCTGCACCTGACCATGCCCCGCGCCGAAACGCCCACCCACTACCTGAGCATGGGTCTCAACGAGGACCTAACGCTGGCCGCTAAGCAGGCCGTGCGCGAGATGATAGCCTTCCTGGTTGCCACCAAGGGCCTGAGCCGCGACGATGCCTACATGCTGTGCAGCGTGGCCGGCGACCTCACCGTGACCCAAGTAGTGGACGGCACCCGCGGCGCGCACATGAGCCTGGCCAAGAGTATTTTCAAGTAACTGCCCATCGCCGGTGCGGATGCCGGACGCAGCAAAGGCTGCGTGCTACTTCAAAAACTCCCCGATTTGGTCGTTCAGAAACTTCGCGTCGGCCGGGTTGCTGGCCGCGCCCGCCGTGTGGCCCCAGAGCGAGGGAATGGGCCGCAGTTTCACGCCGGTAATAAAACTCGCCTCATAGCGCGCGTCGCCGACCGGGAAGTACAGGTCCGTCTCGGAGGGCATGTACAGAATGGGCGCTTTGATGCTGCGCAGGGCTTTTTCGAGGTCGCCGCCGAAGCCGGGAGTCTGGCCCACGTCGTGGGTTTCCCAGGTGCGCATTTGCAGAATGAGGTCGTTGGCATCGGCCCCCGGAATGAAGTGGGTGCGGTATTCGCGCAGCACCTGCTCGAAGCTGGTGCCGGGCGGCGAATCAGTGCGCCACAGCTCGCGCCGCCACCACTCCTGCGAGTAGAGCCAGGCCGTCCAGACGGTAGCAAACGCCTCGATGCCGGTGGTGGGCGGCGCGGCGTAGTCGCCGCCCCGGAAAGCGGCATCGGCCGTGAGGGCGGCAATCTGGCCTTCGAGCCGCACCACGCCGTGCGGATAATTTTTGGCCGTGCCGCAGGTGGCCACGAGGCGGTCGGCGAAGCTGGGGTAGCTCACGGCCCACTGAAACGCCTGCTCGGCCCCCATCGAAAAGCCAATAATGGCCCGCAGGTGCGTTATCTTCAGCTCCTTTGTCAGCAGCTCATGCACGGCCGCCACGTTGTCGCGGATGCTCATCGCCGGGAAGCGCGGCCCATGAAACGGCTCGGGCGTGTTGCTCGGCGACGAGGAGTGGCCGTTGCCGAACAGTTCGGTCGTCACCAGAAACAGCCGGGTCGTGTCCAGGCACTTGCCGGGGCCGATGAGCCACTCGTAGCCGTGATGGTCGGCCAGGTAGTGCGAAGGCAGCAGCACGGCATTGTCGCGCCGGGCATTGAGGTGCCCGTAGGTGCCGTAACCCACCAGCGCCTTCGGCAGCACGACCCCGCCCTCAGTTTTGAAATTGTTGATGACGAAAAAATGGTGCGGCACCCGGTCAGCGGGCTTGGGCTGGGCCGAGGCCGTGAGGGTGAGCAGGAGTAGGATGAGGAGACGCATGGGGAAAGGAATGTAAAACGGAGTGGCACTCCGTTTTGCCGCGAAGCGGCAAGCTACGGTCGGGCAGCGGGTGGTTTTTTAACGCTGAAAACTATTATTAACCACAAGCAGGGCCGAGCGACCGGAGCTTGCCGCTGGCGCGGCAGAGCGGAGTGCCACTCCGTTCTACATTCGGCCGCCCCTGCCGCTTCGCGGCAAAACGGAGTGCCACTCCGTTTTACCTCAACGCCAGAATTTGCTTCAATTCCGCCGCCGACACCGTAAGCAGCCCCACCTTCGGCAGCCGCTCGGTGAGCACGCGCCAGTTCGGCTCGGCCCGGAAAATCGGTCCCAGCAAAGCCAGCGCGGCGGGCAGCTGCTGCTTGTTGGCGAGCGTGATGGCGTGCCAATACTTCATTTCCAGATTCTGGGGGAACATCTTCTCGGCGGCCTGGTACTCGTCGATGGCCTTGGGCATGTCGTTTTTCTCCACGGCCAGGTCGCCGGCGTTCATGTGGTCGTAGGCGCGGGTGAGGCGCAGCAGCCGGCGCAGCTCGGGCAGCGGGGCGGCGCTGTCTTCCACGCGCAGGTCGATGAGGCGGTCGGCCCAAGGGCCTTCGGTAGTCGTGCCGCGCACCACGAGCAGCGCCGCCGACTGCCGGCCCCGGATGTCGCCGCCCGCCGCCTGGGCCGCGTCGAGGGCGGCGAGCGCCCGCTCGGCCAGCGGCAGCGCGGCGCTGGCTTCGTAGGCTTTGGCCATCGCACCCCACACGGTGGCGTTGAGCATCATGTTGGCCTGCACCGAAAATTGCGCGCCCTGCTGCTGGCCGGCCATGTCCACGCACTTCTTGCCGGTGTGCGTCGCCACCCGGCCCTGGTTGTCGAGGATGGCCACCTGGCGCACGTCGCGGCCCTCGTCGGCGGCCAGCAGCTCGTCCAGCGCCTGCTGGGCCGACTTGCCGCTCTTCAGCAGGGCCAGTCCGCGCAGGCCAAACGACTTATTGGTAAACGATTGCGTGGCCACCACGCCCACGCCGGCTTCGCCCCAGCTCACGCTCGTGCCCACCGAAAACCAGTGGCTCTGCACGGCCACGGCCATTTCGCCGGTGCGCGGGTCGCGGGCCACGATGCTGAAGGTGTGGGCCAGCGGGTCGGTGGTGGAGTAGACGCTTTGGGCGGCGGCGGGGCGGGTTAGGAGGAGCAGGAGGGGGAGGAGGTAGCGCATGAGATGACGGGCTGGTACAGGGCCGTAAGGTAAGGATGCAACGCCCAGCCCCACCCCCCGGCCCCCTCCCCTGCGGGGGAGGGGGAGCCGGACGCGGTTGTTTGCCCTGCTTATTATTATCCATTGAAAACCAAATCGTCCGGCTCCCCCTCCCCCGCGGGGGAGGGGGCCGGGGGGTAGGGCTGGCGCTAAAACGGATACCCAATCGCCAGATTCAGCCGCCCCGACTTGCTGTCCGGCGTGCCGTAATTGGCCCGAATGGGCACCGCGTAATCAAACCGAATGACGAAAAACTGCACGTCGATGCGCAAGCCCAGGCCCGCGCCCACGGCGAGCTGCTTCAGAAACTGGCTGGCTACGAACTGCCCGCCCGGCCGGCTCGGGTCGTTGTTCACGAGCCAGATGTTGCCCGCGTCCAGAAAGGCCGCACCCTTTACGTAGGGGAATAAGTCCTGGCGATATTCGAGGTTGCCTTCCAGGCGCAGGTCGCCCACCTGGTCGTAGAAATTATTCACGATGTCGCCGGGGGCGGGCTTGTAGGTGCCCGGCCCGATTTGGCGCGCGGCGAAGGCGCGGATGGAATTCGGCCCGCCGATGCCGTACTGGCGCAGGTAGGGCAGCGAGCCGCCCGCCGAGTTGCCGTAAGGCAGCCCCACCCCGATTTGCAGCCGGCCCACGAAGCGATTGCCCGACTTCGGGTCGTTGCTGAGGCGGTAGTATTCGCGCAGCTCCAAATCGAGCTTGCTGTACTGGGCGAAGCGCTGCCCGGCAACGGTGTAGAACTGCTGCGGGTCTTTCTTGACCGTTATGCCGCTCAAGGCGTTGGCCACGTTGCCGCTCAGCTCGATTTGGCCCTGGAAGAAAATCTGCTGGCGGCGCTGCTCCAGCGACTGCTGATTGAAGGTGTAGCGGTACGAGCTGCCCAGGATAAACTGCTGCTGGAAAGCGGTTTGCAGGAACGGCTTGGCTCTTAGAATTCGATTAAAAGAAGTATCAGTCGAGACAGCGTTGTAGGTCACGTCAATCGGCCGCAGCTCCTGCTCGTTGGTGATGCGCGTTTTCCAGCTGTAGCCGTAGTTGATATTGTAGCTTGTGGTGCGGAAGTAGCCCGTGCGCGTGACGTAGCGCAGGCCCAGGCCAAAGCTGGTGCGGGGCTGAAAGTCGGAATTGGGCAGCGCGATGTTGAGCAGCGGCAGGTTGGGGGCGATGATGCGCGGCACGAGCAGTTGCGCGTTCAGCCCAAACTCGGTCGAAATCAGCCCGCTGTTGCCGCGGCTCTCGTTGCCTTTGGGGGCCGTGGTTTGGGTTTCGTAGCTGGCCACGCCGTTGATGAGCAGCTGCTCGGCCCCGCGCAGGGCCGAGCGGTTGCGGTAAGTCAGCGTGAGGCCCGGCCCGGTGAAGCCGCTGGTCTTGGTTATCAATTGCAGCTCAGCCCGCAGGCTTTTCTTGCGCAGCTGCGTCATCAGCACGTCCGAATCGAGTCGCGCCCGGCCGGCCGAGTCGCCCGCCGCCGAGGGCCGGAACCGGATTTCCACGAACCGGAACGTGCCCAGGCTCATCAAGCGGCTCAGGGTCTGGTCGCGCCGCCGCTGCCGAAACAAGCTATCGGGCCGCAGGAAAACCGCTCGCGTGAGCGCGCTGGCCGTGAAGAGCTTTTCGTCGGGCAAGTACCGGAATTTCTGATAGCGCACCGGCTCGCGCCGCACCGTGTCGGTGAGCAAATAATTCGAGTTCAGGGTAATGGTTTTCAGATAATAAGGCCGCAGGGCACGGGCCGGCGCGTCGGCCTTCACCTTGTAAAAAACATTGACCTTGCCGCGCAGCGTACTATCGACCTGAAAAAGCAGGTAGCCGGGATTAAAGTAATAATAGCCCTGATTTTTGAGCGCCTGGTCCACGCGCACCCGCTCCTGGGTCAGCACGTCGAGGTCGTACGGCTCGCCCACTTTCAGCAAGCTCCTCTCCCGCGTGCCCCGAATGGCCGCGTCGATAAGCGTGTCGCGCTCCGGGAAATGAATTTCTTGAATAACGTATTGCTGGTTAGGCCGCACGGTGTAATTCACCTGGGCCGTGTTAGCCTTCGTCACGACAGCGCTGCTCACCGCGCTCTGGAAATAGCCCCGGTTTTGCAAGCGGTTTACCATCAGCTTGCGCGTGTTAGCGGGCTGGGTCTGGCTCAGCAACACGGGCGGCTCGCCGAGGCGCGAGGCTAGGAAGTGCTTCAGCCCCTTGGTCTTGCCCAGCCCGAGGTGCCAGAAATACAGCTTCGGCCGCTGCCCCAGAATAGACGAGTTAGGCTGGGGCCGTACCAGCCCGGCCAGCTCAGCCGTAACCGCGTCCTGGTTGCGCAGCTTGGTGGGCGAGTCGATGCTGATTTTGCTGCCCGTGTAAAGCTGCTGCCCCGCCGGCACGTAGCGCAGGCCCGAGCACGAGGCCAGGAGCGCCAGGGCGGCGAGGAGCAGCGGGGGTTTGGAAAAGAAGGAGTGCATAATGTAATGTTTCTTTTAGCACCAGGGCTTGTGCTGACGCTCACTTTACCAGCCCCTTTCCCCGTGAAACCCCACCCCTAGCCCCTCCCCGGTGGGGAGGGGGACTAGTTTCTAGTTCTAAATCAGATGCCAGACTAGAGCTAAAAACTAGAACTAGTTCCCCTCCCCATCGGGGAGGGGCTAGGGGTGGGGTTTCACGGGGAAAGGGGCTGGTAAGAAGTCAAGTTTTACCGCCGCCGCGCCGTATCCGCCCGCCCCGCTGCCGCCGCCCCACCGGCCGCCGTAGAATCCGTCAGCCGCTGGTCGCGCCGCTTCTGGTTGTCTTGCTCGAGCTTGTCCTGCTTGCGCTGTTCGCGGCTGTCCTGCTTCACCTCGCGGCTCACTTTTTCGAATAAGTCCTGCAAGCTGTTGTAGTCGCGCTGAAACACGACCGACGCGCCGGTGCGCACAAGCGGGCCGTCGATGTCCTCGTAGGCGTTCTGGCGGAAGGCGCGCAGGCGCAACCGGCCGTCGGCCAGCAGCGTGTATTCGAGGCTGATGTCGCCGGCGAAGCTGCTGGCCGCGCTCGTGCCGGCGGTGCCTTGGTTGCCGGTGCCGCCGGCCAGCGGCAGGTCGGTGCCGAGGCGCACGGTAAGGCGGTTGTTGAAGAGTTGCCGCCGCAGGGCCACGTTCAGGTCGGTGCGGCCCTGGGCTGAACCGGTAGCGTAGTCGGCCTGATTCGTCACGCCTAAATCCAGACCCAGCCCGGCCAAATATTTACCCGTCAGGCTCTGCAATTGGTCGGTCAGCACCTCGCTCACTGAGCCGCGCAGCTGGCTCACGGCCAGGTTCTCGCCGGCCGCGCTCTGGAACGGGTTCTGCTGAATGAAGCGCCCCAGCACGAGCAGCGAAAACACCTGCTTGCTCTGCTCCGAAGTCTGGGTGGGTTGGCGCAGGCGGGCGAGCTGAGCTTCCACCTCGCCGCCGAGTTGGCTGCCCTTCTGCTCGTCAGGTAGGGTGATGTCGAAGCCGATGGTAGGCCGGCTCAGCTGGTCGGTTATCTTGAGCAGTACGTTGAACGGCATCGCGTTGCGCGACAACGTCGTGGCCGTAGGGTCGTTGCTGCCCTGGGCGGCGAGCAGGTCGGCCGGCGCGGCCCGCAGCTTGTAGACGGCCGTCAGGTTGAGGTCGGCGTTGAGCGGGTCGCCGCTCCACACCAACGACGAGCCGCGCTCGATGATAAACTCGCGCGTCGCCAGCCCATAAAGCGAGAGCCGGTACTTGCCCCGCGTCACGTCGAGCCGGCCGGTCAGCGTCTGGTTGCCGCCCGCGTCCTGCCCGAAATTGAGCGTGCCGGCCGCCCGCACCCGCAGGTTGTCGCCGCTGGCCGGGTCCACGACGAACGTGAACGGCGTGCGGTCGGTGAGCGTAATCTGCGCCGTCAGGTCGTAAGCGAAGCCGCCCGGCGCGGCCGTCGAGTCCACGGCCACCTTTCGCCGCAGCCGGGGGTTCAACTGTACACTCTTGTCCACGAACTGCACGATGCCCTCGCGGGCCACCACGCTCGGGTCCGAAGCCGGGTTCTCCACCGTCAGGTTCGACCCCTGGGCCACCGTGGCGCGGGTGTCAATCTTGAGCAGCGTGAGCGGCCCCGTCAGCCGGGTGTCGGAGTCCACCACCAGCCGTCCGTAGTAGAGCGTATTATCCTTGCGCGTGTTCTTGACGGCCAGAAACTTATCGGTCGTCGCCCGCAGGTCGAAGGTGTAGTCCGTCAGGTTTTTCGTCAATAAATACCCGTTGGCCACCGCCTTGTTGCCGGCCGAGTCCAGCACCGTAAAATTGTTGAAGGCCAACCCCTTCTCATCGAATACCACCGGCTGACTCACCAGCCGGAACGGCGAGCCGAGCTGCGGCACCACGAACGAAGCGTCGGCCGAAGTTGTGAGCTGGCCGCGCACCTCGGGCGCGCTCACGGCCCCGGCCACCGTCAGCCGCCCGCTCACATAGCCCGTGCTTTGGCGGATTTGGCCCGCCGAAAACGGCTCCACGGCCCGCACGTTCAGCCGCGCCACATCGGCCACAAAGTCCAGCGGGCGTTTTGCCGCCGCGCTGTACGTGCCGCGCACGGTCGCGTCGTTGCCGCCGCCCACTTTGCCGCCGCCCGTCAGCCGCGCCGTCAGCTCGTAGCGGTCGGCCGCCGGGTTGCTGGCTTGCAGGGCCACGTCGCCGAGCACGACTTTATTAAGCAGCAGATTTTTGACCGTCAGGTCAGCCGTGAACGCCTGCCGCTTGGTGCCCAGGTTGCGGGCCACGGCCTCGCCGTTGAGTTGCCCGCCGAGCGTCGAATCAGCCCGCCCGATGGCCCGGCTCACGAGGCCCAGCTCGAACGCCTCGAAGCGTACGCCCAGCGGCGAGCGCCCGTCGGCCGGGTTCTGGCTCTGCACCACCAGCGCCGAGCGCCCGTTGCTGAGCCGCAGCGCGTTGGCTATAATTGTCCCGTCGGGGTTGTAGCGCAGGTAGTTGCCCGCCCCGGCCGTCCAGGTATCGTAGTTGATAATCTGCTCCGGCGCGGCCACGAACTGATACGCGTCACCGCCGCGCCCGGCCAGCACGTCGAGCGTACCGGCCAGCGCCAGCCGCTCGCGGTTGCTGCTGTCGCCGAGCACGGCCACCCGCGTCCGCACTTCGTTGTTAGCCACGTCGCCGACGATGCTCGGCCGCCGCAGCCGAAAGGTCGTATCTCGCTGGGTGCTCTGCATGGCTTGCTCTAGTCGCAAAGCGTAGTCGAGCTTGCGCGGGTCCGAGGTGATATCGAGCCGCACCGAATCAAGCCGGTACACGTCGTAGCGCAGCCGCGCGATGCGGGTCTGGGCCGTGAGGCGGGCGGCGGCCCGGTCGTAGTCGCCGGCCAGGGTGAAGGGCGTGATGCGCCGCAGCTTGGGCACGAGCTTGCTCAACAGGCGCGGGTTTTTCACTTGCAGCCGGTAGGTAAAGCGCTGATTGCCGGTCTCATTCGCCCCAAACGCGCGCACCCCCGCCAGCCGGAAGTAGCGACTCACGTGCCGTTGCAGCTCGGTGGCCAGGTTGCCCAGCCGCACGTTGCCATCGAGATTGAGGGCCAGAACATTGGAGTTGAAATCAACCGCCGTGCGCCCGGCCGTCTGCACGATGTTGCCCCGAATCGAGTCAATGGCGAACGGCTGATTGTCGCGCACCACAGCCACGTTACTGCCCGTGAACGAGCCGTTAAGCGAGTTCGCGTCGCTACCGCGCAAGCTGGCCGTCAGGTTGCCCTGCACCCGCAAGTCGCCGCCCTTGTAGAAGCCCAGCTTTGTCAAGTCCACCGCCCGCAGGTTGAGCCGCGACACCTCGTAGCTCGGGTTTTTAGAGTCGCGCATGTTCACCACCGCGTTCAAATCCAGGTCGAGGTTGGGGTCGGCTTTGCTCGTCGCCGCAATGACATAGCGGTTGCGGTCCAGCCCCACCGTCGCGTTGATACCGCGGTACGTGTAGCCGTTAAAGCGGGCGCGCTGCACCGTGGCCGACACCTGCCCGAGCAGCGTGGCCGGGTCCTGCAAATTGCCCGTCGCGTTGATGCGCCCGCTGGCCGTAATCGGCCCCAGCGCGGGGTTTCTCAGCAGCTTGCCCGCCTGAAAGTCCTGCACCGCGAACGTGCCCAGCAGCGGCTGCCGCCCACTCGCCTGGGCCGCCCCCAACTGCCCGTTGAAGGCCACGTTGCCGTAAGCCGAGCGCAATTTCAGATTCGTGTCGAACTGCAAGCTCGCCGGCCGCCCCCGAAACGTGCCGCTCAGGGCCAGCGTCGGCGGCAGGTCGATGTTGGCCGGCAGCGTCCCCTTCGGCAACACGCTCAACATATCGGCTTTCGTGGTGCTGAACTGCTGAATGTCGAGGTCGGTGTAAAGCCGCCCGTCCACGTTGGGCAGCCCCACGATGTGCGCCCGCCGCGCCCGCACCACCGTGTTGCGCAGGCCCACCGCGTCGAGGTCGCGCACCAGCAAGTCGCCCAGCCGCCCGCTCACCAACCCGCTCAGCAGTACGCTCTGGTTCGGCCCGCTGCTGAACGGTGGTGTGGTCGCCAGGCTCGGCACCAGGTACAGAATATCGCGCAGCCCCAGCCGCGTCTCGCGCAGTTCGCCGCTGAGCTTCAGGTTCGGCAGGTCGTCGGCAATGCCACCCAGGCTCTTGAACCCAATGCCCAGGCTCCGCCGGATGCGCGAGTTGGGCGTTATCAAGTCCAGGCTATCGAGCTGAATCTGGGTATTCGAGTAGAGCACCCGCGCTCGCGCCGCCGAGATGGCAAACCCGCTCTGGTCGCGCCCAGCCAGCTTATCGAGCTGCACCGTCGTGCGGTCGGCCGTAAAGTCCAGCCCGCGCGAGTTCAGCACCAAATTGGTGAAATGCAAGTGGCTGTAATCCAGCGCCGGCAGCTGGCTTTTAAGCTTGGGCGAGTTGAAATTATCGAAGTTCACCGCCAGCCCGCTGATGGCCGACTCGCCCAGCGTAACCCGCCAGCCGGGCGCGTTCGGGTTGGCCTTCTGAGTCGCCTCGTTCACGGTTCGCACCGCTTCGGCCGGGTTCACGGGCCGCTGGGACACCGGCACCAGCGCGTTCTGGGCGTAAGCGAAGCGCGTGTTTTGCAGCGTCAGCTTCGTCAAATCCACCCGCTGCCCGGCCAGGTCGATGTTCTTGGCCGTGATGTCCGCCAGCCCGATTTGAGTGTCGATAAATTGCGCCGCCGGGTCGTTTTTGTACGTAAAGCCCACATCTTCCAGCGTCGCCTGGTTCAGCCCAAACGTGAGTTTCAACGGCTCGGTCGGCTTGTGGTCGTCGAGCTGAGGGGCGGTTTTGGTCTGGCTCATGTGCACGGCCGAGTGGCGCAACGCCACCTTGTCCACCCGATAAATCGACCGGTCCACGTTCACCTCGTCCATCGCCACGAGCGCCTCGCCCACCCGCGCCCGCAAATCCGACCCCGCCACCGCATCCTGTTGCGTAAGCAGCACCCGCGCCAGCCGTAGCCGCCCAATGTCGTATTTCAGCCCCGATTTCGCCGTATCAGCCGGCGCTGCCGGCGAGCTAAAGGCTTTGACAATAAAATCGTAATTATTAGCCGAGTCCGGCAACGTCCGCGTCAGCCGGATGCGCCCGTCGGTCAACTCCACGTCGCTCACCCGCACCTGCTTTTTGAAGAGCGCGAAAATGTCCACGCTCACGCCCAAATGCCCGACGCTCAGCAGCGTATCGCGGCGCTGGTCAGTCAAATACACGTCATCGAAATTGATGGCGTGCCGAAAATCCGTCCGAAAGCGCCCGATGCGCACCTCCGTCTTCAGCTTGTCGCGCAGGTACCCTTCCGCCTTACGGGCCACGAAATCCTGCCCGCTACCAGTGCGCAGATACAGCACCAAGCCCAACACCACCAAAACAATGAGCGCCAGCAGCCCCAATAAAAAATACAGAATCCGGCGGAGGTAAACGGGCACGAGCAGGCGGTTAAGAAAGGAGCGGCAGCAAAAGGCAAGCGCCTGACCGCTTTCAACGCAGAACGCATGGTGGGGGTTAGTAGAACGGAGTGCCACTCCGTTCTACATAGCTTTGCCTCCATGCAGCCCACCCCGCCCGCCGATTACCGCCCCCTCATCCGCCAGGCGTTCACCGAGATGGAGAAGGTCGTCGTCGGCCAGCGCCCGCTCGTGAGCCGGCTGCTCATCGGCGTGTTCACCGGCGGCCACATCCTGCTCGAAGGCGTGCCCGGCCTGGCCAAAACTCTCACCGTGAGCACCCTGGCCCAGGTGCTGCACCTGCACTTTCAGCGCGTCCAGTTCACGCCCGACCTGCTGCCCTCCGACCTCATCGGCACGATGATTTACAACCAGAACCAGTCCGTGTTCGAGGTCAAGAAAGGCCCCATCTTCGCCAACCTCGTGCTGGCCGACGAAATCAACCGCTCGCCGGCCAAAGTGCAATCGGCCCTGCTCGAAGCGATGCAGGAAAACCAGGTCACCATCGGCGAAACCACCTACCCGCTCGACCGCCCCTTCCTGGTGCTTGCTACCCAAAACCCGGTCGAGCAGGAAGGCACCTACCCGCTGCCCGAAGCCCAGGTGGACCGCTTCATGCTCAAAGTCCACGTCGATTATCTCAAGAAAGCCGACGAGCTGGAAGTCATGCGCCGCATGGCCAACATGGGCTTTCAGGCTGACGTGCGGCCCGTGCTAACCCGCGAGGACATCTTCGGCATCCGCGACCAGATAAACCAGGTCGCCATTTCTGACACCCTCGAAAAGTACCTGATTGAGCTGGTCTTCGCCACCCGCCGCCCCGCCGACTACGACCTGCCCGAGTTCGCCCAGGCCGTGCAGTTCGGGGCCAGCCCGCGCGCCAGCATCGCCCTGCACCGGGCCGCCCGCGCCGTGGCCTACCTCGACGAGCGCGACTACGTGCTGCCCGAAGACATCAAGGACGTGGCCCAGGACGTGCTCAACCACCGCATCGTGCTCACCTACGAAGCGGAGGCTGATGGAATACGGACGCGGGATTTGATTGAGGCGATTCTGCGCAAGGTGCCGATTGTGTAATAAGCGGGCCTGCCTGGTGCGACAGTTGGGCTGCCGACGAGCGACATCACAGATTCCCTCTATCTTTGTAGCGGCCTATGCTGAGGCCCTGAAATCGCGCGCATACTTGCGGCTGCTCCCCGGCGCGCGTACTTTTTATTCATCTCGTAAAAGAAGATAACGTGAAAACGGTCTACTTTACGGACAGTAGCGGCGTGGAGCAGAACGCGCTACAGTCCCTCCTCGTCTTCGAGGAAAAACAGAATATTGGTCGAATCGCGGTATTCCCCGATATTCACTATTGCTCCGAGCGTTCTATTCCGGTAGGGGTAGCCTTTCAGACTACGGAGGTGTTTTACCCGCTGATTACGGGCAAGGACATGGGTTGTGGAGTGGCCTATTTGCGCATTCCCCAACGGGAAGTGTTGCGCCCCTTCGATAAGGCCCGGCACTACCGCGCTTTTGAGCGGGAGGTCCACGGCATGACCGATGAGGGCCTGGGCGGCGGCAACCACTTCCTGGCGCTGGAAGCCTCGGCCGACTACCTCTACGTCATCGTGCATACGGGCAGCCGTAACCTGGGCATCCACATGTACCAGAAAAACAGCAGCCTCTTGCAGCAACACAATCCCGGCCAAGAGTGGCTGCCGCTGGCGTTGGCCACGCCCGACTACCAGCGCGAGTACGAGCGGGTGCTGACGTACGCGGCCAACCGTCGGCAGGAATTCGTACGCAAAGCCTACGCTTTTTTGCAACGTAATCATTACGTGGAGGTCGGCACGCCTGTCTTTGCGGATAGCTGCCACAACCTGCTGGAGTTCAAGCCCGAAGGCGTAATTCACCGTAAGGGTAGTACGCAGTTGGCGGTAGACAGGGAAGTAGTCATTCCACTGTCCATGAGCCGGGGTTCGCTGATTGTGCGGCCCAACCGCTGGGATACTTCGGTGGAGCAATCGCTCTGGAGCTGCGCGCATGGGGCTGGCCGCCAGCACAGTCGCACCGACACGCTCAAGTTCTGGCACTCCCTCAAAAAAGCGGATAAAGATGCTTACCGTCAGCGTTTTTCGGAGTTGCTCAACCGACAAGGAGACTTTGACAGTAGCATTTTGCAAGAGTTCGACTTTGCCTATAAAGATTCCGCGGCGTTGTTGGCAACTCAGCCTCATCTGGTCCGGTGCGACGAAACCCGACCCATCGTCACGGTAAAGTTTACGGGGGTCTGAAGCTGATTTTTTTTTGGAATAAAGCAGCACCTGGTAGCGCCCGTACCTGCTCCACTCTTCCAGGGTTGGGGCAGGTGCGGCCGTTAAATTTCCTGATACTACTGCCAAATAAATGCGTCGGGTTGGGCTGCCCGCTCCAATAATTCCCGCATTCGCCCCGCAATCAGCACTCTGTCAAACTCGGTCCGCGCCAACGCCCGCCCACGCGCCCCAGCCGCCGCCGAGCCGGACGCGTCGGCCAACACGGCTTGCAAACAAGCGGCCAGCGCCGCCGCGTCGTCGGCCGGGGCGTACCAGCCGCAGCCGTGCTGCTCGACCAGCGTCTTCGTCCAGCCCCGATTGGTAACGACTACCGGCGTGCCCACGGCGAGCGCGTCGTAGAGCTTGGCCGGCGAGTTGGCATCGAGCACGGGCAAACCCAGAAACGAAACCAGCGCGACATCGGCCAGCGCGAACCAGCCGAATACGGCGTGGCGCGGCACCCCGCCCAATAGCCGGATGCGCTCCGGCCAGCGCGCGGCCGCCGCCGCCACTAATGGCCCGTAGTAACCGTGACCCAGGAACAGCACCGTCGCGGCCGGGTCGGTGGCGACGAGTATTTCGGCCGCCGCTACCACCGTGGGTAGGTCGTTGGCCCGCCCGAACGTGCCTGCGTAAAGCACCACCCGTTGGTTTTCCAGCCCGTGCGCCCGGCGCAGGGCGGCCACGGTTTCGGGCGTGGCGCGGGCGGCCAGGTCGAGGTCGGTGCCGTTGAGCAGGGTCGTGATTTTGTCGGTCGGAATGCCCAGCCCGGCCACGTAGGCGCTCATGTCGGGCGAGAGCGGCACGACGTGTGCCGCGCTTTGATACAGCCGCTTCTCCAGCGCGAACAGCTGCTTTTGCAGCAGCTGACCCGGCACCGCGCCCATCGCCACCGGAAACGACGGCCACAAATCCTGCACCTCAAACACCCACGGCACGTCCCAATGCCGCGCTACCCTGCTTGCCGCCCAGGCCGCCGTCAGCGGGGTGCTGATGCCCCAGACCACGTCGGGCCGCTCGATGCGTCGGCCCGCCCGCACTGCCCAGGCCGCGTACTGGGCGAAGGCCAGCGCCCGCCGCGCCGGTCCCATGCGGTTCTCGTACGGCACGTTGGCTTCCACCAATTCCACGCCGGGCGGCACCCAGGGCCACTCGCGCGTCAGCCGTTGGGGCCGCCAGGCCGGCGTAGTGAGCAGCGTAACCTGGTGATGCTTCGCGATTTCCGTCAGCAGCGCGTAGTGCCGGCTCGTGGCCGGGCAGTCGGGACTGGTGTGGTACTGACTGAAAACGGCGAGGCGCATATTTCAATTATCAATGAGCAATGAACAATGAGCAATGCTAGTCAGCCACCGCTGCAAAGACCAAGCGGGGCTGACGAGGATTGCTCATTGCTCATTGATAATTGCTCATTGGCTCACCGCTTCGGTCGATAATGCGACTCATTGAGCAGTTTTTGCGCGTCTTTTTCAGCCATTACCTGGGCTAGGGTCGCGGCGGGGTGCTCGGCTACGTATTTGCGCACGATTTGCAAACCTACCCACTGACCCACCCGGCCGGGGCAGGTACGGTCAATTTCGGGCACGTTGGGCCGCTCGCCCACGTACTTCTGCACCTCGAACGGCGTGGTCGAATACAGCAGATTATTCTCCAGAAAGTGCGCCCACACCTTGCCCTCGTTGGCTTGGAGCGAGCGCAGCTCCGCCCCGGTGTAGCCCAGCAGCAGCGAATCCGAGGCGCAGGGCAAGAGCTGCCCGGCGAAATAAAGGCGCTTGCCCTGGTTCACCATCTGGTCGAGCATGTTGGTGGCCGTCAGCTGATGGCGGTTGTACTTATCGGCCAGATACAGCGCCAGCGTGGGCAGCACGTAGGGCGGGGCGCAGCGCCGCAGCATGTAGCGCGGCAGCGGCGGTCGGTAGCTGGCTCGCGGTCCGGCGAACCAGTCCAGATTGAGCACCAGCAGGCTGTCGTTCACGAAAATATCCTTGCCCAGCAGCCCGCCCACGTTGGTCACGGCCGTGCGCGGTGCCCGAAAATCGGGAAAGTAAAACTTCGCCCGCCCCAGCATCGCCCCCAGGTCGCGCCGCAGTCCGGCTGAGTCAGCGAAAGCGGCGGCCGTCTCGCGGCCCAGCTTGCGCAGGCCGTCGTTGGTGGCGAGCTGACTCAGGAAGCGCCCGAGCGTGTCGGCCGGCACCCGGCCCGCTTGCAGGTAGAAGCGCGCGAAAACCGGGTTGGCCCGCGCAAACTGCAACCCCTGGGCTGGGTTTTGAATCTGGAAAAAAGCCGGCTCCAGGTGGCGCAGGGCTACGGGCGCGGGCGGGGCGCTCGCGGCCGGGTCGGGTCGGCAACCGTCGGCGGTCTGACTCCGGCAGCCGGCCAGCAGGCTCAGCGCGAGGCCGCTCAGCGCTAACAAATAAGAAATCGTCTTCAACTTTGCGCTTGTTTTAGCTGGTAAAATTACACCTTCCGCCCGCCGCTTGCTGTCGAGTGGCCCTCATAACCCCGACCTTTACCCCATGAAAAAGCTTATCCTGACCCTCGCCTCCCTCGCGCTCGCTCCCGCCGCGTTCGCCCAGGTCGAAATCGGCCTGAAAATCTCGCCCAGCATTACCTCCCTCCGGGCCGAGTCGCCCGCTCCCGAAAGCTTCCAGGGCACAGACAGCAAAGTCAGCTTCGGCGGCGGCGTGTTCGTGGACTATTTCTTTGGCCAGAACTACGCCATCAACACCGGCCTGTTTCTGACGGGCAAGGGTGGCAGTTTCACTTACACTGACACGGGGAAGGGCGGCATGGCTAGCTCTTATAAACAGCCGATGAGTCAGAAGCTCACGATGCAATACCTGGAAATCCCGGCCACTATCAAGCTCTTCACCAATGAGGTAGCTCCCGCCACGCGCTTGTACTTCCAGGTTGGCCCTTCAATCGCCATCCCGGTCGGCACTCGCATCAACGGCGAAAAGTTCTACACCGACACTTTCACCCAGGCTCAATCCAGCGCCAGCAGTCACGTCTTCGCCGTCGATGTAAACCTGCTCGGTAGCGTCGGAGCAGAATATCAACTCGGCTCCAGCACTAAGTTGCTCGCCGGTCTCAGCTACCACCGTGGCCTGCTTGACTTGGACCGCTACTTCGAGAAAGAGCGCGGATTCAAGGATGTCAGCATCAAAAACAGCGTCTTCGCGCTGGATTTGGGGATTAAATTCTGACCGCGGATTTAGCGGATTCCTCGGATTGGTCGGATTTTGGTGATGAAGAAAGGCCGCCCAAACCGGGCGGCCTTTCTTTTTTGCGTTTATTAATCGGTGTCCAGTAGCGTCTTAGCTATTCGTAAAAGGTCGCCACCAAAATCCGACTAATCCGAAGAATCCGCTAAATCCGCGGTTCAGACATCCGCGTCAATCTGCGACACTTCCCGGTCTTGCGCGCGCGCCATGGCACCCGCCGCCGAGTGCAGCTCAATCTGCTCACCCTGCTCGTCCTCGATGCGGTAGTCGGTCAGGCCCAGGGCGGTGTCTTTCATCACTTTCACCCACTTGTAGTATTTCAGATACCACTTCATCTGCCGGCTCACCAAGCCTTTGGTGTAGTAGGCGTGTAGGAACGGGTGCACGTAGAGCGTGATGCCGGCCTGATTCTGATTGACCAGTAAATCATCAATGCTGTTGTCGATTTCATCGGTCACCTGAATCGAGGCCGAGATTTTGCCGGTGCCGCCGCAGGTCGGGCATACTTCGCCGGTGACGATGGTTTCGGCCGGGCGCACCCGCTGCCGGGTTATCTGCATCAGCCCGAACTTGGTAATCGGCAGGATGGTAAACTTGGCCTTGTCCTGCTTCATCACGCCATACACGGCATCCTCGATTTTCTTGCGGCTTTCGGCGGCCCGCATGTCGATGAAGTCCACCACGATGATGCCGCCCATGTCGCGCAGCCGCAGCTGCCGGGCCACCTCTTTGGCGGCCAGCAGGTTAATCATCAGCGCCGTGGCTTCCTGGTCGTTTTCCTGGTTGCTCTTCGAGCCGGAGTTGACATCTACTACGTGCAGGGCTTCGGTGTGCTCGATAACGAGGTAGCCTCCGCCGGGTACGCTCACCGTCTTACCAAACAGGGTCTTGAGCTGCTTCTCAATGCCCAGGTGCTCAAACACCTTGGCCTTGTTGTTGTGCAGCTTGACGAGGCCGGCGCGGTCGGGCGCGATTTTCTGCACGTACTCCTTCATCTCCTCGAAGCGGGCCGGTGTGTCCACTACAATCGAGTCAAACGACTCGTTGAGCATGTCGCGCAGCATGGAGGACGTGCGGCCCAGCTCGCCGAGCAGCTTGTCGCGCGGCTGCCCTTTGCGCAGGTTCTGGTAGAGCGTTTCCCAGTTTTCGACCATGCTTTGCATGTCCTTGTCTAGCTCGGCCACCTCGCGGCCCTCGGCCACGGTGCGGATAATCACCCCGAAGCCCTCGGGCTTGATGCTGGCGATGAGCCGCTTGAGCCGGTCGCGCTCGGCGCGGCTCACTATTTTTTTCGACACCGAAATAGTGTTCGAAAAGGGCATCAGCACCAGGTAGCGGCCAGCCATCGAGATGTCGGTACTCACCCGCGGCCCTTTGGTCGAGATGGGTTCTTTCACAATCTGCACCAGCAGATTCTGCCCTTTCTTAAATACGGTTTCGGCCTTGCCGACCTTTTCCAGATTCGGCTCGAGCTTGAAATCCGCGAGCTGGGCGTTCGGGGCCTGGTGCTTCATCACGCCGCCCACCCACTTGTTGAGGGACGGAAACTGTTCGCCCAGGTCACCATAGTGCAGAAAGGCATCTTTTTCGGAGCCGATGTCCACGAAAGCCGCGTTCAGGCCGGGCATGACTTTACGCACGATGCCCAGGAAAATATCACCGACCGCGTAGTTGGTGTCGTTGCGGTCGAAATGGTACTCAATCAGCCGCTTATCCTGGAGCAAGGCAATTCGCTCGCCTTCGGGAGTCGAATTAATTATTAATTCATTGCTCAACGTAGTAAGTTGGTTAAAGTAGCCGGCGCGCGGGGCATCTGCGAAGCAAATGCGGAGTGGGCGCGGGTGGCCGGCACCCCAAAACCGGCAAAAGGGAAGCCAGGACGCGTTGGTCCCAGCTTCCCCTCGCAGGCTTTGGCCGCGGCCCGCGTGGGGCAGCCTGGCAAACTACTTTCGTCGTCGGCCCCGGCGACGGCTACGTGAGAAAATTATTTTTTAACGTGCTGAGTTGGTGAATGTGCTGATGTGCGAATGATTTTTTCAGCGAGACTGCTGCTTCTGAAAAAACTATTTGCACATCAGCACATCTGCTACATTAGCACATTAAATTATTTCTTCTTGTGCCGGTTTTTGCGCAGGCGCTTTTTGCGCTTGTGGGTGGCGATTTTGTGGCGTTTACGTTTTTTACCGCAGGGCATATGCTGGTTCGGTTAAAGGGTAAATAAAAGGAGTGGGGAACGGGCTATTTTCTGGTTCAGGGCTACAAAAGTAACTCCGAACGAGGGTGTTTCTAATCCAGCCCCCGTTAGTGCTGGCGGGCCGGAACGGGGTATCTAATTGGTAAGCTTCGCTAACTCCTCCTGAATGGAGGCGGCCAACGCCGGGTCATTACTCAGGGCTTTGGCGCGGGCGAAAGCGGCGCGGGCCTGCGGACCGCGCTTGGTGCGGGCCAGCATCACGCCGAGGTAAAACTGACCTTCTACGTTTTGGGGGTGATGCCGCACGAGCTGCGTAAAACGCCCCACGGCCTTGTCGTACTGATTACTTTCGATAGCCAGCGTGCCGAGGTAATAAAGCACTTTTTCGTTGGTCGAATCCTGCTCCAATACCTCGCGCAACATCCCCACGCCGCGCATGGGCGTGTCGCTGGTCATGGATGCCAGGCCCAGGTCGGCTTTCGCGCTCAAGTTGCCGGGCTCCAGTTTGAGCACCTTCTGAAACAGCTCACCGGCGCGCGCGTCAAGCTGCTTTTTGCGCTCAGCTTTAGTGGCGAACTTGGCGGCTTGCAAATATGCTTCCGCCGCCTGCTGCCAGGCTTGCGCCCCCGGCTGGGCCATGGCGATAGCCGCCAGGTAGTAGCCCGCGCTGTCGAACCGCTGCACGGCGGTGTAGCTTTTGGCGAGTGCCGCTTCGAGCGGCCGCCGGGCCGCGCCGCCGCTGGCGGCCCGGTACTGGGCCAGCAACTGGCTCAGTCCGCGGCGCTGGTCAGCGGTAGCTTGGGTGTGCGGCGCGGTGTTGGCCCCACTTTCGCCTTCGGCATGGTCGTGGCCGGCGTGGTCGTCGGCCACGGTGCCGGTTTCGGCCGGGCGTGGCCCCGACGACGCGTCGGTTTTGTCGCCATTAGTAGCCGCTCCGCCGCCGTCGGGCCGGGCGGTGCGGGTGGCATCGCGGTTGAGCGTGGCTTTGCTTTCCTTCGGCTTTACGATGCCTTTGGGCAGCGCGTACAACCCACCAGCCAGCGCCAAAGCGCCGACCAGCAGCAGCAACTGATGCGTACTAGCGCGGAAGGGTGGAGCGGAAGCCATGCTAAAAACGGGGCGGGGCGGTCAAGCCAGAAGGTGATGAGGGAAGCAGCCGGATGGCCCACCTCGCGGCGGGCCGGGCTGCCCTCATCACCTCCTTGGCACGCGGCTACTGGCCACAGACCAGAAAACTACGCTTTGGCTTTTTTGGTGCCCTTGCCGGCTTTGGCTTTGGGGGCCGCATCGCCGGTGATTTTCTTGCTGCCCTTTATTTTGGCCACAAAGGTCTTGCTCGGCTTGAAGCTCGGAATGTAGTGCTCCTCAATGATGAGCGACGTGTTTTTCGAGATGTTGCGGGCAACTTTGCGGGCGCGCTTTTTATTAACGAACGAGCCGAAGCCGCGCACGTAAATATTGTGGCCCTCGGTCATCGAGTCCTTCACTACTTTGAAGAACGCTTCGACGGTCGTCAGTACGTCGGCTTTCTCGATGCCGGTTTTCTGCGAAATTTCGGAAATTACCTCAGCCTTGGTCACGTTGGTAAGGGGTACTAAAAGTGAAAAGAAAAAATTAACGGGCAGTCAGCCCCCGCTTCCAACGTAATTCCTTGCCCGGTAGGGGGTTTGGTATTAGAAACGGAGCGCAAAGGTACTTCCTAATTTCGGTTCATCCAATGGAGTTGCCCACATTCTGTTTTAGCCAACCAATTCTGTCTCATTATTTTGCTTGACACTACTTCTGTTGTTCTGCCTGCACCGACCCCAAGCCCGTTCGCTACGGCCTTGCTAAGCTGGTATCCGCGCCACCGCCGCGACTTGCCTTGGCGCCACACCCGCAATGCATACGCTATCTGGCTGTCTGAGGTTATCTTACAGCAAACTCGCGTGGCCCAGGGCCTGCCGTACTACCTTGATTTTTTGAGCGCTTACCCCACCGTCCAAGCCTTGGCCACCGCGCCCGAGCAGGAAGTGCTGCGCCACTGGCAGGGCCTGGGTTACTACTCTCGCGCTCGCAACATGCACCACACCGCTCAGCAGGTAGTCAGCGAGTTCGGCGGCGAGTTTCCGAATACTTACGCCGAGCTGCGGCTTTTGCGCGGCGTGGGACCCTACACGGCGGCGGCCGTAGCCTCCTTCGCTTTCGGCGAGGCCGTGGCCGTGCTCGACGGCAACGTGTTTCGGGTGCTGGCGCGGGTGTTCGGGCTGCATTCGGACATTGCCGCGCTCAGCTCGCGGCGCGAGTTTCAGGCCCTGGCCGACCACCACCTGCCGCCTGCCCACGCCGCCGAGTTCAATCAAGCCATCATGGAATTTGGGGCCTTGCAGTGCACGCCCGCGCGGCCCGACTGCCTGTTTTGCCCGCTGCAAAGTCAGTGCTGGGCGTTTCAGCACGGGCAGGTGGCACTGCTGCCGGTGAAGAGCAAGGCCAAAGCCACCCGGCAGCGCTATTTCCACTACTTCGTGCTGCGCCACGGCGAACAATTGTATTTAAAAGCGCGCCCGGCCGGCGACATCTGGCAGGGCCTCTACGACTTCGCCCTGGCCGAAACCGACACGGCCGAGCTGCCCGCCGCCGAGCTGTTGCGCCACGTCGAAGCCCTGGGCGGGCAGCTCGACGCTTCGCAAATTGCCGAGCCGCGTCCGCCCGTCGCGTTGCGTCACGTGCTGAGCCACCAAAAAATTGAAGCTCGCTTCCACGCCGTGAACCTGGCCGCCGCCCTGCCCGAAACCACCCGGCGCGACCTGGGCCTGCGCGCGTATTCCGCCGCCGAAATCGAGCAGTTGCCCAAGCCTGTGCTCATCAGCAAATATCTGTCTGCCAACACCTGACGAGCCTCTGCGCCCTCTGCGAGAACCTCCGCGCCCTCTGCGGGCTAAAACACGCCCAAGCTTACTAGTATAGCTGGCATAAAATTGCCAACTAAATTTGCAAGTAAGAAAATTTATCCGTACCTTCGACCAGCCTAAAGCAAGTAGCCCTCAGGCACAATCACCCAAAAACCCCCAACATCATGGCCGGAGTAAACAAAGTAATCCTATTGGGTAACCTCGGCAAAGACCCCGAAGTGCGTCACCTCGAAGGCGGCAGCGTAGTGGCCAACTTCACCCTCGCCACGAACGAGTTTTACAAGGACAAGCAAGGCTCGCGCGTTGAGCGCACCGAGTGGCACAATATTTCCGCCTGGCGCGGCTTGGCTGAGCTGGCCGAGAAATACCTCAAAAAAGGCAGCCAGATTTACGTGGAAGGCAAGCTGCGCACCCGCCAGTACCAGGACAAGGACAACCAGACGCGCTACATCACCGAGATTATGGCCGAGGAAATCTCGCTGCTCGGCAGCCGTCCGCAAAGCGTCGGTGCGCCCGGTGCCGCCGCTGCCGAGGCCAGCGTGAGCTTGCGTCAGGAGCCGGAGCTGGACCAGTTACCCTTCTGAGTCGCGGCTGACGCGGATGCTTCATTGAAAAGGCCACCCGTCGGGTGGCTTTTTTTCGCGCCCACCAGAATCTGACTAACCGCTAAATCTGCGGTCCAGACAATGCGGCGGCTAACTTTGAGTTTTCGATTCCATGCGATTCGCGCTCCTTTCACTTTTGATGCTGGCCAGCTGCTGGGGCTTGGCGGCCTGCTCGTCCGGGCCGGACTACACGCCCAAGCCCAAGGGCTACAACCGCATCGACCTGCCGCCGCATGAGTTTCGGGCGCTGCCGCCGGGGCGGCCGTACACGTTTGACTATTCGCGGGCGGCGAAGGTGCTGCGCGACTCGTCGTACCTGGCTCAGCCCGACTGGGTCAATATCTACTACCCGGCGCTGCACGCCAACGTACAGATTACGTACACCAACATCGTGCGCAACAAGCAGTTGTACAACAAAATGATGGAGGACGCGCGCAAGCTCACGGCCAAGCACCAGATAAAAGCCACCTCGATTGAGGAGCGGATTTTGAAAACGCCCACCGGCCTGCGGGCTTCGGTGTTTGAGCTGGAAGGCGAGGTGCCAAGCCAGTTTCAGTTTTACACCACCGACTCGACCCGGCATTTTTTCCGGGCCGCGCTCTACTTCCGCACCGCGACGGCCAACGACTCGCTGGCTCCGGTGATTGAGTACGTGAAGTACGACATGATTCGGATACTGAATACACTGAAATATAAGTGATTGCTGGACTGTCAAATGACTAAACTGTTGGATGGCTGATGGCTCGTTGGCGGCGCGTTCTGGCAGTTCACCCATTCACCCATCCACCCATTCACCCATCCCACCGTCTTGAGTAGTTTTTTCCAAACCCGGCTTGAGAATCTGCGCGGCGTGGGCTTGCAGCGCGGGCTGCTGCTGGGCAAGGAGCTGGGCTTGTTCACTTACGGCGACCTGATTCAGCGCTACCCGTTTCGCTACCTCGACCGGACCCAGTTCTACAACATCGTGGATTTGCACGAGGACCTACCCTACGTGCAGGTTAAGGGCGTATTGCGCGGGCGCGAGGTGCTGGGGGAGGGGCCGAAAAAGCGCCTTGTAGCGAAGGTGGGCGACGCGAGCGGCGAGCTGGAAGTGGTCTGGTTCAAGGGCGTGAACTACCTGGAGAAAATTGTCAAAAACCACCAGGAATACATTGTCTTTGGTAAGCCGACCATCTTCAACGGGCGGCCCCAGATGGCCCACCCCGAGCTGGAAGAGGTGACCGAAGCCAAGGCGGGGCAGAGCTTTTTGCAGCCGGTGTACAACACCAGCGAAAAGCTTAAAAACTACCATCGCGTGGACTCGAAGGCGATAATGCGGATGGTGAGCGACCTGCTCAAAATCGCGCTGCCGCACATCACCGAGACGCTCTCGCCCGACCTGATTCAGCGTTATGCGCTACTGGACAAAGCATCGGCCTTGCAGCAGATTCACTTCCCGCAAACGCCGGAGCTGCTAGAGCGGGCGCGGTTTCGGCTCAAGTTCGAGGAGTTGTTCTACATTCAGCTCAAGCTGCTGCGCCAGAAAGACCAGCGCAAGGTGACGCTCGCCGGGCAGCTGTTTACGGAGGTGCCCACGCTGGTGCATTTTTATAAAAACATCATGCCCTTCGACCTGACGGGCGCGCAAAAGCGGGTTATTCACGAGATTTACAAGGACTTCTGCCTGGGCCGGCAGATGAACCGGCTGTTACAGGGTGACGTGGGCAGCGGCAAAACCATCGTGGCGTTCATCGCCATGCTCATGGCCGCCGACAACGGGGCGCAAAGCTGCCTGATGGCCCCGACCGAGATTCTGGCCGACCAGCACTACCAGGGCCTGAAAGTGTATGCCGACCAGCTCGGGCTGAACCTGGGCAAGCTCACCGGCTCGACCCGCACGAGCGCCCGGCGGGTGCTGCACGAGCAATTGCGCGAGGGCACGATGCAGATGCTCGTGGGCACCCACGCGCTGCTTGAGGACGTGGTGCAGTTCCGCAACCTGGGGCTGACCATCATGGACGAGCAGCACCGCTTCGGCGTGGCCCAGCGCTCGAAGCTGTGGCAGAAAAACCCCTACGTTATCCCGCACGTGCTCGTGATGACGGCCACGCCCATTCCGCGGACGCTGGCCATGACGCTCTACGGCGACCTTGACGTGAGCGTGATTGACGAGCTGCCCGCCGGGCGCAAGCCCATCGTGACGGTGCACCGCTACGATAGTAATCGGCTGAAAGTGTTTCAATTTATCCGCGACCAGGTGGCGCTGGGGCGGCAGGTATATATCGTGTATCCGCTGATTGAGGAAAGCGAAACGCTCGACTACAAAGACCTGACTGATGGCTACGAGAGCGTGTCGCGGGCCTTCCCGGAGTTTCAAATCAGCATCGTGCACGGGCGCATGGCGGCCGAGCAAAAAGACGTGGAGATGGCCCGCTTCGTAAAGCGCGAAACCCAAATCATGGTGGCCACGACCGTCATTGAGGTGGGCGTGAACGTGCCCAACGCGTCGGTGATGGTGATTGAGAGCGCCGAGCGCTTCGGGCTGAGCCAACTGCACCAGCTGCGGGGCCGGGTGGGCCGCGGGGCCGACCAAAGCTACTGCATCCTGATGACGGGCTACAAGCTCAGCAAGGACTCGCGCACCCGCCTCGAAACGATGGTGCGCACCAACAATGGCTTCGAGATTGCCGACATCGACCTGAAATTGCGCGGTCCCGGCGACTTGATGGGCACCCAGCAAAGCGGGGTGCTCGACCTGCTCATCGCCGACCTGGCCAAAGACGGGCAGATACTGAGCGAGAGCCGCGCCGCCGCTCAGCAGTTATTAAGCGATGACCCCGACCTGACCCAGCTCGCCAACGGCAACATCCGCCACCACATCGATAGCCTGCCCGCCACGGCCGTGAACTGGAGCCGCATCAGTTGAGTGGATTGAGGTTTAGACAGGAGACTGTGGGAAGTGAGACATGAGACTTTACCAGGCGCTAGTCTCATATCTCACCTCCCACAGTCTCCTGTCTAAACCTCACAACGGCAGTAACTGCTGACCCAAGCAACTTCCAGGTCCGGGCAAAAAAACAGCCTCCGAAGAGGCTGAGTAGAATCAAACTTATTCCCAGGACGCTGGCCGGCGCTTACGCGGCTGGCTGGTTGCCACGGGTTGGGGTTTGGCGATTGGAAGCGAGTAGCGAACGAAGGTGATGGGCAGCGGAGTAGAAACCTGGGTTGCTGGAGTAGTCGGCGGAAGGCCGGCGACGGCGGCCGGGGCGGTGAGCTGTAAGTAGCGGCCGGCGATGATGAGGGTAAAAAGCAACCCAAGCTTTAATAAAGATTTCATAAACGGTGTGTTGGTTAGCGGCGCAGAAGCAGTGGCCAAGTCAGTTATTTCTATAGCAGCAGGACTGGGTGGGAAGGGTGGACCGACGGCTGGGGGACGCGGCGGTTTCAACGGCAAAGGTCGGGCATAGTTGTTAATCAATTGTTAAAATCCGATTACATGCTGAGGTTGCGCGACTTAATTTGTGAACAGCGGCAGCTGAGCAGTTCGTCATGGGTGGGGCCTGATGAGCTACGAACCGCGAGCAGCCGCGTTGGCGGGTAATTTTGAGGGCCGGGTGGCCGCCTTTTGCCGTCCCGCTTCCCTCCGCTATGCACAAAATTTTGTACCTGGCTCTGGCCGGCACCTTAGCCACTCTGAGTCTCGCCGCGCCGGTCAACGCTCAAAAAATCAAAAACGCGCCTTTCAGCTACCTGCCCGAACAGGGCGAGGACCGCTATAACCAGCGGGTGCCCCAGAAAACGCTGGCCCTGCCCGATGGGAGCGGCTTCGTCATCCTGGCCCACCAGAGTGGCTCCGCCTACGCCGTAGAGCGCTACGACGCGACCCTGAAAAAGCAGTGGAGTACGGCGCTGCCCGTGCAGCCCGGCGAAACGGTGGAAGCATTCGGCCGCAACGCCGAGCAGGTGCTCGTCATCACGCACCAAACCGACGCGGCCAGCCAGCGCCTCGTAGCCCAGCCCGTCGCGCTGAGCGGCGGCCAAAAAGCGGCTCCTGTAGTGCTGCTCACGGCCGGCGCGCGCGAGCGGCGGCCGGGCGTGCGCCTCTCGCCCGATGGTAGCCGGCTGCTGGCTTTCCGCTACGCCACCGGGCGCGACGAGCAGGTGCGCAGCCTCATCGGGACGCTCTACGACCAGAAGCTGACCAAAACGCTGGAGCGCACTTACGACTTCCGCGACCAGGGCGACTTTTTCACACCCAACCTGCTGCTGGCTAACGACGGCACCCAGTACGCAACGCTGCTGGGCGACGGCATGAAGAAGCTCAGTGCCCGGCGCTACCCGCCCACCGCCGACCGCGTAGGCGTAGCCACGCCCATTCCCGTGCTGGGGGTGCCGGTGGGCGGCACCTTCGGCGGCCAGCCGATTACCATCCGCGACGCGCGCTTCGCCCTGCAAGCTGACGGCCAGCTCTACGCCGCCGCGCTGTGCGCCAACTACAACACCGGCGAGCTGACCAGCCTTAAAGTCGTGCGCTTCGACTTCGCCGCCAATCAACTCAAGTACGCGCCCGAGCTGCCGTTCAGCGCTCCGTTCCTGGCCGAAGTGACGAAGGCCACCGGCACCGATACCAAGCGCCTGACCGACGTGTACCTGAGCGAGCTGCTGCTCACACCCGACCAGAACCTGGTAGTGCTGGCCGAGCGCCACTTCGAAGAGGGCGGCCCGGAGTCGCCCGTTCACGCCCGCGAGCTGTACGCGTTCGGCTATAACCCGTTTCTGGCCCCGAGCTGGCACCTGATTATCCCGAAAGACCAGGTGGCTCCGGCCGTGGATTCGTACACCGGCATCGGCTACCGGGCCGCTACGTTTGGCGAAGAGTTGCAGCTAATTACTCTTGAAACCCTGCAAGGCAGGTCCGACCTTTACCAACGCCGCATCCAGGCCGCGACCGGCGTACTCAGCCCGCCCCAGCGCCTGAAGCTCAACGTGGCCACCGACCAGGCCCAACTCGCTTACGTGAAAGACTTCACCACTTGGCTCGGGGCTAAGACGATTATCGGTGTGAGTCGGCCCAACAAGAAATCGGCGGCTTTGCAGCTAAACCAAGTCGTGCTGAAATAACGCGTAATGGAAGTTCCCGCAGAGGGCGCAGAGGTTTAACCGCAGAGGGCAACGAAAAGGGCCGCCCCCACCGGGAACGGCCCTTAATCTGAACGGGAATCAGCGGCCAAAGGCCGCGTCATCCGTTCCATCCGTTAAAATCTGCGGTCTAGTAGATGTATGCGTTGGCTTCAATCAGCCCCGCCGCCACGCGCCGACGCGCGTCCTTGACATTGAACAAATCGGGCTTGGTGAAGCGCTTGAGGCCCATGCTCAACAGACGCTGCTCGTCGCCTTCGGCCATGCTGGCGATGGCCTCGCGGCCGGCCTTCTCCACCTGGTCGATGGCATCGGAGAGATAGACGCGGGCCATGTCCAACTCGCGGCTCAGGGCAGCCTCGCCTTTGAGGCTGATTTCCTTCTCCACGCGGAGCAGGGTGCTTTCGGCGACGTAAGTTTTGATGGCCATGTCGGCGATGTTCATCAGGATTTCCTGCTCCTTGGCCAGCTTGTCGGTGTATTTCTGCACGGCCGTGCCGGCTACCATCAGGATGGCTTTTTTCATGTTGGCGATGGCTTTCTTCTCGGCGGCGTAGGCCGAGTCGTCGCTTTCAGCCAGGCTCGGCACGCTCATCAGCTCCTGCTGCACGGCCTGGGCCGGACCCATCAGGTCAATTTCGCCTTTCAGGCCCTTCTTCAAAATCATGTCCACCGCCAGCAGGCGGTTGATTTCGTTGGTGCCCTCGAAAATGCGGTTGATGCGGGCATCGCGGTAGGAGCGGTCCATCGGGTAGTCGGCCGAGTAGCCGTAGCCACCGTACACCTGAACGCCCTCATCGACCACGTAGTCCAGCACTTCCGAGCCTTCCACTTTCAGAATGGCGCACTCCACGGCAAACTCGCGGGCGGCACCCAGGAGCGCCTCGTTGTAGCCCAGGCCCTCGGCCTTGAGCTGCTGCTCGGTGCGGTAAATGTCCATGCCGGCGCGGTAGATGGCCGACTCGACGGCGTAAATCCGAATGGCCTGCTGGGCCAGCTTGTAGCGAATGGCCCCGAACTTGGCAATCGGCATCTTGAACTGCACCCGCTCGTTGGCGTATTTCACGCTCAGCGTAGCGGCCTGCTTGCACGCGCCCAGGCAGGCAGCGGCCAGCTTGATGCGCCCGATATTCAGCACGTTGAAGGCGATGAGGTGGCCTTTGCCAATCTCGCCCAGGATGTTTTCCTTCGGCACGAGCGCGTCGGTCAGGAACACCTGCCGGGTGCTGCTGCCCTTGATGCCCATCTTGTGCTCCTCGTTGCCGAGGCTCAGGCCGGGCGTGTTCTTTTCCACGATAAAGCCCGTGAACTGCTCGCCGTCAATCTTGGCGAAGACGATGAACACGTCGGCGAAACCGCCGTTCGTAATCCACATTTTCTGGCCGTTGAGCACGTAGTGCGTCCCTTCAGCGTTGAGCACGGCTTTGGTTTTCGCGCCCAGCGCGTCGGAGCCGGAGCCGGGTTCAGTCAGGCAATACGCGCCCATCAGGGTGCCGTCGGTCAGGCCGGGCACGTACTTGTGCTTCTGCTCGTCGTTGCCGAAGTACACGATGGGCAGCAGCGCGATGCCCGTGTGGGCCGCGAAAGCCACCGGAAACGAGTGCCCGCCGCCCACGCCTTCCGTCACGCGCAGCGCGGTTGGGAAGTCCATGTCCAGCCCGCCGAACTCTTCCGGCACGCTCACCCCGAACAGGCCGAGCTGCCCGGCTTTCTCCATCAGGCCGCGCATGAGCCCTTCCTCATGGTTGTCGAGGCGCTCCACCAGCGGACTCACCTCGTTGGTCACGAAGTCGAGGCAGGTCTGGTGCATGTAGTTCTGCTCCTCCGTAAAGTCGGCCGGGGTGAATACCTCCTGGGCGTCGGTGGGCTTGATAATGAACTCGCCGCCCTTGAGCGCGGCCTTTTGAGTAACTTCCATAAGGGTAGGGTTAGAAAGCCAAGCGCCGCCTGGCGGGTGAGGGATAAGGGAAAAACTGTTAGGCGTGCCGAGTATTATGGCAACAAGAATCGGGCGGTTTTGTGTTGCAAGTTAAGCAAAAATTGTTAGGCAAGCCGAGTAGTTGGGCGAAAAATTACCCAGGGGCTGATGGCTGTATCATACCACGCATCCACCAACGGACTTATTGCTACGTTAGAAACTTCGGGCTGTGCCCGCAACCAATTGCCGAGTGCGGCCCGTTGCGCTTCCGTGGCGGAGCGTCGCGGGTGGGCGGTGGCGAAGAAGTCGTTAATTCCGCCTCCGATAAGCAAGCGGTTAGCCTCCACTGTGTCAATCAGCTTGGACCAAAACACGTCTGATACGGCCTCGTCCGTCATGTCGTCCGGCAAGTCGAACCGGACTTCAAACCCCATTTCCTGAAACTCCCGAAGCCGGAGCTTCTTGCGAAGTCGCTTTTTCATCACTAGATTTTGAGGCAACTAATAGCATAAGTCAAGCGTACGGGAACGCGCCTTCCGTACTGCATACCAGGCTGTAAGACTGGTAGCGAGCGAATGGCTTGCAGAATAGCTTCGTCCACTACGGGGTTTCTACTGGCTACCTCGGTTTTTACATCAGTCACCGTGCCATCGCGTCGGACGGTAAAACTGTAGCGCAAGCCCGAAGTGCGGATGTCCTTTCTTAAATCAAAAACAGGATAGTGGATGCGCCGCGCTATTTCCATCTGAATACCCATCTGGCCGCCCCCACCCGGTAGCTGGGGCATCTGCTCGACGTAAGTGTAAACCGTATCGGCAGGGGCCGACTGGGCAAGAGCTGTACTACTGATTACCAAAGCAAAAACCGTCATGCAGAGCGCAGCGAAGCATCTCGCTCGCGTCGTCCTCACGGCTGCTATCGTGAGGGTGAGATGCTTCGCTGCGCTCAGCATGACGGATGCCTTACTTCAACAGCTCATAAATCCCGGCCACGCCCTGGCCGCCGCCGACGCAGGCCGTTACCAGGCCGAATTTCTGGCCGCGCTCGCGCAGCTCGTCGAATAGCTGGATGGACAGTTTCGCCCCCGAGCAGCCTAGCGGGTGGCCCAGGGCGATGGCCCCGCCGTTCACGTTGAGCTTGTCGGGGTTGATGCCCAGCTCGCGCACCACGGCCAGGCTTTGCGAGGCGAAGGCTTCGTTCAGCTCGATGAGGTCGATTTCTTCGAGCTTCATGCCGGCCTGGCGCAACGCCTTCGGCACGGCCGCGATGGGACCCATGCCCATGATGCGCGGGTCCACGCCCTCGGTGGCGTAGGTCACCATGCGGGCAATGGGCTCGAGGTTCAGCTCCTTCACCATGCGTTCCGACATCACGAGCACGAAGGCCGCGCCGTCGGAAGTTTGCGACGAGTTGCCGGCCGTCACGGAGCCGCCCGCGGCGAACACGGGGCGCAGCTTGGCCAGCGCCTCGACGGACGTGTCGGCGCGGGGGCCTTCGTCGGTGTCCACCACGTAGGTGCGCTTTTTGCGCTTGCCGCTGGCCTGGTCGAGGTAGGTTTCCTCGACGGTAATCGGCACGATACTGTTTTTGAATTTGCCCCCGGCGATAGCTTTGATGGCCTTTTGGTGCGAGTTATAGGAAAACTCATCCTGGTCTTCGCGGCTGATTTTGTAGTCCTGGGCCACGGCTTCGGCCGTCAGGCCCATGCCCATGTAGTAGTCGGGGTGCGCGGTGGCGAGCTTGTAGTTGGGCACGGTTTTCCAGCCCACGGTGGGCACCATGCTCATGCTTTCGGTGCCGCCGGCGATGATGCACTCGGCCATGCCGGCCGTGATTTTGCCCACCGCCATCGCAATCGTCTCGACCCCGGAGCCGCAATAGCGGTTCACGATGAGGCCGGGCACGTTGATAGGCAGGGCGAGCAGCGAAATCAGCCGGCCCATTTGCAGGCCCTGCTCGGCCTCGGGCACGGCGTTGCCGACAATCACGTCATCGACCCGCACGGGGTCGAGGGCGGGCACGGACTTGACGAGGTGCTTGATAACCTCGGCGGCGAGGTCGTCGGGGCGGGTGAAGCGGAAAACGCCGCGGGGCGCTTTGCCGACGGCCGTGCGGTAGCCGGCGACGATATAGGCGGTGTTGTTGTGAGACATGAGACGTTAGACATGAGACATGAGAAGCGGACTACGCTTTTTCATGTTGGATTTGCGTTTCGATTTTCTGCATGAACGCGAAGAGCAAGCGTTCCACTTCGTCAATCTGGCCTTCGGCAGCCAGTAACTGTTCGGAGCTAATGAAGCCAAAATCAGCCGCCAATATCATCTGGGTATGAAGCTCATAACAAGAGCCGTTCGCGATACGCAGAAATTGCGCGAACTCTTTGTTGCCACCCCGGCCAGCTCCTTCCGCGATGTTGGAGGGAATAGAAACCGCCGAGCGGCGCATTTGCGAAGTCAAGCCCATACGTTCGTTGCTCGGAAAACCAGCGCAGAGCTGGTACGTGGTCCGGGCCACGTCCATTGCTTTCTGCCACACGATGAGTTCTTTGAAGCGGTGTTTGGGCATGGGGGTAGATTGATTTTACTAAGACATGAGACGTTAGACAGGAGACATGAGACTTTTTCTGAGTTTAGACAGCGCTACGAAACAAGAAAAAAGTCTCATGTCTCCTGTCTAACGTCTCATGTCTTAGTAAACTCTTAGTTTCGCAGCGCCTTGCCTGTCGTCAGCATGGCCTGAATCCGCTCCAAAGTCTTCCGCTCGCCACAGAGGCTCAAAAACGCCTCGCGCTCTAAATCCAGCAGGTACTGCTCACTTACTTCCGTGGGCGACGACAAGTCCCCGCCGCACATGACGAAGGCGAGCTTGTCGGCGATGAGTTGGTCGTGGGCGGAGATATACTTGCCTTCCTTCATGGCGAAAACACCCGTCTTGAACATGGCCAGCGCGCCCTTGCCGTGGACTTTGATGTTGGTCTTTTGGACGGGTTGCGAGTAGCCGGCTTCGGCCAATTCGAGGGCGGCGGCTTTGGCGGCGGCGATGACGCGGTTCGAGTTCACAACCACCTCGTCGCCGCGGCGCATAAAGCCCAGGTCGAAGGCCTCGGCGGCCGAGGTGCTCACTTTGGCCGTGCTGATGGTCATGTACGTGTTGCGCAGCAGGTTCAGCTCCGGCTCGCCTTCTTCGTATTTGGCGGCGGTGCGCAGCGTCATTTCCTTCGTGCCGCCCCCGCCGGGGATGAGGCCCACGCCGAATTCGACCAGGCCCATGTACGTTTCGGCGGCGGCCACCACGCGGTCGCAGTGCAGGTTCAGCTCGCAGCCGCCGCCCAGCGTGAGGCCGTGCGGGGTGCCCACGACCGGAATGCTCGAATAGCGCATCCGCATCATGGCCTGCTGAAACTGCTGCACCATCAGGCTCAGCTCGTCGAACTCCTGCTCGGCGGCGTTCATATAGACCAGCGCCAGGTTGGCCCCGACCGAGAAATTCGGCGAGTCGTTGCCCACCACCAAGCCCCGGTAGCCGTTCTCGGCCATCTCCACCCCCTTGAGCAGGCCCTGAATAACATCGGTGCCGAGTGAATTCATCTTCGACGTGAACTCGACGTTCAAAATGCCGTCGCCGAGGTCGATGACCGACGCGCCCGCGTTCTTCCAGAGCACCTTGCCGCTGGCCCGCAGGTTATCGAGAATAATGAAATTCTCCACGCCCGCCACCGGCTGATACTGCTTGCTGGCCAGGTCGTAAAACTCACGCACCCCGGCCGGGCTGATGCGGTGAAACGACTGATGACCAGCCGCCAGCATCTCCGTTACCCAGCCCGCTACGGTGCGCCCGGCGGGCTGGG
>Ga0209511_1000628_pt1 | contig 34510 bp, 35 predicted proteins | sample SSSSmetaG_FD_184141 | JGI IMG/M metagenome (GOLD analysis project Ga0209511, IMG submission 184141) | Glacier valley bacterial and archeal communities from Borup Fiord, Nunavut, Canada, to study Microbial Dark Matter (Phase II) - ​SSSS... | ecosystem: Environmental > Aquatic > Freshwater > Ice >... | reverse complement strand
GTTCGATCATCTCAGCGCCCGGCACTTTCGCCGCTGAATAGCCCGCTTTCGGCGCAAAAAATGACACCTGACTGTAGCCCCAATAGTTGAACAGTTTTTCGCCAGTTTCGGTATTGGTACGCACATTCTCAAATTCATCGAACTCGAAAATGGGCATAAGTTCGACACAATTCACACCCAACTCACGCAAATAAGGGATTCGTTCGCGGATCGCGTCAAAGGTGCCGCGATGCCGCACGCCGGATGAAGGATGCTGCGTGAAGCCGCGTACATGCATCTCATACATAATGGTGTCCTCGATCGGCAAATCCAACGGACGATCGAGTCCCCAATAAAAAGACGAATCAACCACGCGCGCCCGATGCTGATAAGGGTTGGCGCGATCGGGTTCGACGCCCCACTCCACGCGACCACCGACGGAGCGCGCATACGGGTCAAGCAAAATCGCGTCGGGGTTGAAATAATGGCCGTCTTCGTTGACGTGCGAACCGTCGATCCGAAAGCCATACTCGATCGTGTTGGCGTTCAGGCCGAGCACGATGATCGGAAATACGGACCCGATCTGATATTCCGCCGGAATCGGGATTTCGACCATTGGCGTCGAGCTGCCACGCTCGAACAACACCAGCGTGCAGGAAGTCGCGTGATATGAATAGATCGAAAAGTTGATCCCGCCGGATACGACCGTCGCCCCAAAGGGGAGCGGGTTGCCAGGACAGAGATCAAAGCCCTGATAGTGATGGGTGGGTTGCAGGCTTTGCAGTTGTGCGATGATCTGCGACTGCGCGTTAGATGCTGTGTTAGTGGCCGTATTCATTCGATGTCCTTTCCAGGTCAAAGATCATAACCGATAACCGTAAAGTATGTGATTGCTTCAAAGGCACGGACTGCTTTTTGCTGTAATGCTCTGTAGAAAAGTCAATCGGTGAACCCTCACAATACCTGAATGTTATAGCACAACGCCGCTGGTTATGTTTTCACACTGCGTTAAAGTCAAAACACAAAAGGGGAAAGACGGTATGAACCGCGTTTGGCAGCCAACGTTAGGGGCACTCCGCCTCGATCAAGATAAATATCAGTTTCGTGTATGGGCACCCAATGCTACGCGCGTCGATCTGGAATTACAAACGCCACAAGCGCGCTCAGTACCGATGGTGAGTGCAAAGCGCGGTTACTTTGAAGCGACGGTTGAGGGCGTAGCATCTGACGCACGCTACACTTACCGGCTTGACGGCGGCGACCCACGCCCTGATCCGGTGTCGCGTTATCAGCCGGAGGGTGTACATGGCCCTTCACAGCTTGTTGATGCGCAGTTTGAATGGCACGATGCGCACTGGTCAGGTTTAGCGCTTGCCGATTACATCATTTATGAGCTGCATGTCGGCACTTTCACACCTGAAGGTACGCTTGATGCGATCATCGGACAGCTAGACGACTTGCGCGAGTTGGGGGTAACGGCGATTGAATTGATGCCGCTGGCGCAGTTCCCCGGCACGCGCAATTGGGGCTACGATGGCGTCGATTTGTTCGCCGTGCAAAACTCGTATGGCGGCGTGCTCGGCCTTAAGCGATTAGTCGACGCCTGTCACCAGCGTGGGTTGGCCGTGCTGATCGATGTGGTTTACAACCATTTTGGCCCCGAAGGCAACTATTGGCGGGAATTCGGCGCGTACTTCAACGAACGCTACCATTCGGCATGGGGCGCGGCGATCAATTTTGATGGCCCGGCCAGCGATGAAGTCCGCAAATTTTTCATCGAAAACGCGCTGTATTGGATCAACGACTGCCATATAGACGCGCTGCGCTTGGATGCAACCGACGCCTATATCGATTTTTCAGCGTATCCGTTCATTGAAGAACTGGCCGACGCGGTACGGCACAGTGCGCGACAATTGCATCGGCAGTGTTTCGTCATGGCTGAAAACGATCGCAACGACGCGCGTCTGACTCGTCCGGTTGAGCAAGGTGGTTACGGTGTTGATGCGCAGTGGGTAGATGATTTTCACCACGCGCTGCATACCGTCCTGACCCATGAGCAGGCGGGTTATTATCAGGATTACGGTGAGGTACGCCAGCTTGCCAGGGCACTGCGCGACGGATTTGTTTACACCGGCGATTATTCCGATTTCCGCAAAACGCGGCGCGGATCGTCTACGCGCCAGACTCCGGCGTGGCGTTTTGTGGTGACTTCGCAAAATCACGATCAGGTCGGCAATCGTTTGTTAGGCGAACGGCTCAGCCATTTGATCTCGTTCGAGGGCGCGAAAGTGGCGGCGAGTCTGGTGCTGCTGTCACCGTACATTCCGCTGCTGTTCATGGGCGAAGACTATGCGGAAACAGCGCCCTTTCTATATTTCACCGATCACAGTGATCCCGATCTGATAGAGAAAGTTCGCAAGGGACGGCGTGATGAGTTCGCGGCTTTTCATGGCGAAGGTGAAGCGCCTGATCCGGGAGCTGAGGAGACGCTCATAAAATCGCGCCTTGATCACAGCTTGAAGCAGCAAGGCAAGCACAAAGTCATGCGCAGTGTCTATCAGGAATTGATCCGCCTGCGAACGACGTTACCCGCGCTCACCGACCTGAGCAAAGAGCATATGGAAGTGATCGTTTACGAGAAGCCGCACTGGATTTTGATGCGGCGTTGGCATCGTGAGCATGAAGTAGTCGTCCTGTTCAGCGTCGGTCATGAGCCTTACGAGTTGAGTTTGCCGATCGGTAAAGGGCACTGGCGCAAGCAGTTCGATACGAGCGATCCGCGCTGGCAATCCGAACCGAACGCCGCCACCGATGGTAACGATAGTGTGGCGGGCGGTGTATCGCTGCCGGATACGTTCGACTCGGACGGCGAATTATCAGTGACGATTGCGCCTTTGACAGTGGTGCTTTTTGAAAAAGAGGCGTGAGCAGCAGCTATCAAAAGCTATCAGATCGACTGTATGGGGCAGCTTGCGAGACATTGGCAGCCCTTTGTGAGTATCATCACAAATAGGGTCTGTACAAAGTTTTGAGCGGGGATCATGCTTTATGATAGGTACTTTGCGCGCTACTGGCATCACCGGACTTGGCGTTTATCTGCCTGAACGGGTCGTCACTAATCAGGAGTTGATCGATTCAGGGGTTGATACAACCGACGAATGGATTTACAGCAAGATCGGCATTCGTGAGCGCCGTGTGGCAGCGCCCGGTCAGGCCACTTCCGATCTGGCGATTGAAGCTGCCCGTCGTGCGCTGGATGATGCACACCTCAGCGCCGCTGATCTGGATCTGATCATCGTAACCAGTATGAATTTTGATTATAAAACGCCCGCCACCGCTGCTATCGTGCAAAACGCGATCGGCGCACGGTGCGGCGCGTTCGATATTGGATCGGCGTGCAGCGGCTTTGTGTACGCGTGCGCGGTCGCCAGCAAGTTCGTTCAGGACGGTATGATGAACGCGGTACTGGTGATCAGCGCCGAGCACAATTCATCGCTGATCAGCCCACAGGATCGGACGGCCAGCGTATACTTTGGCGATGGCGCAGGCGCGGCAGTGATTCAACCCGTTCGTGATGGCTATGGCTTTTTATCATTCGATCTGGGCGCTGATGGCAGCGGTCAAAATGCGATCATCGTGCCCGCTGGTGGCAGTCGGCTGCCAACAAGCGAGGCGACCGTCAAAATTGTTGAAGAGAAGCACGGCGTGATTCGCAATAAGCATCATTTCGCGATGGATGGGCGCGCCGTCTATGACTTCGTGCAGCACACGCTGCCGCTGACTTTGGAGCGCGCCGCACAATCAGCAGGCAAAACGCTGGATCAAATCGATTATTTCGTGCTGCATCAAGCGAACCGTTGGATGGTGGGCGATACGCTGAGCGGGATGGGTGTGCCACTCGACAAGACGTATTTCAACGTTGATCGCTATGGCAATATGGCGTCCGCCTCAGTCCCCGTGGCGCTCAAGGAAGCGCGCGATGCAGGCTGCATTCACGAGGGGCAAATCGTTGCGTTGTCCGGCTTTGGGGCGGGGCTGGCATGGGGCACGGCGATCATGAAATGGTCCGATCACGCGCTGTAACAGGAGCGAAGATCAGGACGCTTCATCCTGACCTGCGCACGATTGCGTTTTACAGTGAACCGCGAGCATCATACGGACCGTCGTCGCATCGAAGCCGCGCTGATTGAGTGCCTGACTGAGCACATCGTTTGTTTCCGCGCCATTCTGCGCAACCCCATCAAGTGCTGTCAAACGGCGGCAGTCCAGACAAAAAACATGCGCGCTGGCGTCTTGTTCTTCATGCCATGCGTACAGCCGGGTATCCTCACCGGGGAGTTCATCGATGAGCTGCGCCTGAACGAATACCGCCAGGTTGCGATAGACCGTCGAAAGGCTGCACTCCAAGCCCTGCTGCTGTGCCCGATCGCGCAGCGACTCGACCGAAAAGGGGCGCGAACTATCGATCACGAGCCGCAGCAGTATCTCGCGCGGGCGAGTCATGCGCATTCCGGCCTGATGAACCTGTTGGGCGGCTTCTTCAAAAGAGATCATGTTTAGCTCGCTTTGGAAACGTTACCAGCAGGCGACACGCGCAAAATCTTCGCCAGTTCAATCCCGATTACCTGTTCCTGACCATTGAGCGACAGGCGCAGCGGGCCATTAAACGGCGCACGGCTGATCAGCTTGATCGGCTGTTCCGGTACCAGGCGCAGTGTTGCCAGATATTGCAGGATTTCGGGATCGTGCGTATTGACGCGGCTTACCTGCAAAGTGGCAGGCGCTTCCACATCACTCAGCGGCTCGTCGTGAATCTCCGGCATGATGCCCTCTGCGGTCGGGATCGGCTCACCGTGCGGACAGCGTTTGGGGTAGCCTGCCATTTTTTCCATCTGCGCGGCTACTTTTTCGCTGATCACCGCGCCCATTGCGTCAGCTTCGTCATGCACCTCATGCCAGCCGAAACCCATCACTTTGACCATGAAAATCTCGGCCAATCGATGCCGCCGGATACTCATGAGCGCCTGATGCTCTCCGAGCGGAGTCAGACGCATCCCCTTATACGGCTCGTGCTCGATCCAGCCGCGCTTTTTGAGCCGCTGCACGACCGCCGCGACCGCTGGCGCTGTGACATTCATTCGTTCAGCAAGTGCCGATGTGGTGATATACGGATCGTTACCCTGATAGTGTACGATGCGGTACGCTTCAGCGAGATACTCCTGCATGACTGTGCCGTTCAAGCAAACTTACTCCACCTGCGCTTGCCAAATGCAAACCCATTGCAACGCACAGGATTACCGCCAACACTTATAAATCTATGTTCATTATAGGACTATTGAGAATGATTTGCAATAAGCAACTGTTCAGGCACGTCTGTAATGCTTCAATCTGGCCGTTGACCCGTTCGTTGGTAGGCAAGCGCCTGAGTGTGCAGCGTCAGAATATCCTTGAGCACGATCTGCCGATTTTGCTCATGCGCACGCTGAAACATGCTGCCTACTGAAAATAAATAATGCGTCCCTGCCACTACGCGCACCTGATTAACGTCGAAAGCCAGTTCTTGCAACAAGTCGATCATAGCCGTCAGACCGACCAGCCGATCGCGGTGGGCGAGCACTACTCGCATCAGTTCCCAACGGTGCGGCTGCGGATGATCGGTGATCGTGCCCATGGCGGCAAAGGTACGCGCCGTCACGCCTTTGGGCGTCGTGTCATAAATGCGCGCGTGCTCAGCTTTGACGAGCGCCGTTGCACCTTCAGCCAACACGTCCAATATGTTCGGTGAAACGACCTGATCTATGACTTCCAGCGCGTGAATGCGTCCGACAAGCCCAATGCCCAGGCCAAGCGCTGTGTAAAAAGTACGGTGCGTTTCATCGTGAATGAGCAGTGCCGGTGCCAGTGCAGTGCGTGTCATTTCACCCAACCGCCAGCGCGCTTCATCGATGAAGAACAACGCCGCACCGCCCATCGAATGCCCTATCCAGTTCACCGTTTTAGCCTGAAGTGCGCCGAGCGGTCGCCGTAAATTGAGCAGATCGAACCAGCGTTCGGCAGCGCGCATCGCCGCATTCGGTCCACACAAGGCCAAAGCGGGCATCGGGTGAAGAAACTGAGTCGCGCCAAAGCCGTTGTGATCGACCACCAGCGCGACGATACGCGGGTTGCTTGTGACGACCATTTCCGGCAGCGCTTCCCAGATCGCATGGCTGCCCGTCCAACCGTGGATGAAGACGGCGTAACCATCGGCACTGCTGATCTTTTCAGGCAGATCAGCATCAGATGTGGCGGCTTCATCCGACCAGATCAGATGCCACGAATAATCGCGCAGGCCGCTGTCCAGCAGAAAACTATTCACGGCTTCACGATCGAGTAAACCGCGTCCCGCCAATTCGCGAAGGGAGTAACTCGCGCGCTGCGTATGTGACAATAGGCCATCGGCACGCTCAGTGCAGCCTTTTACCCATTCAATCGCGCTTGTTGCAGAACTCACAGGATTCATGTAGAAGCCACCTTTTTCAGCACTTGGAGCGGCGATGCAAAACTTCAACAAATTCAGGTTAGGTGCTATAGTTTAACCGTGAACCAACAGGAAAAATAGTGAGCGCTGTGATGATATAATGCAATCCTCTGCAACACCCGCGCGGCAAACGGGCTTACAACTGCCCACGGCGCGCCCACTGGTCACTTACGCATTCTTAGCGGCGATTGGGATCGTATTCGTCGCCATTTATTATTTTCAGCAAACGGCAGACGACCCGAACATCAACCCGATCTTCGATTTCGGCGTGATCGATTATACGCGCGTGCTTGTTTACGGTGAATGGTATCGGTTGTTCACCGCCATGTTCATCCACCTGAGCATCGCGCATATTTTCTTCAACGCGTGGGCGCTGTACATGTTCGGGCGTACAGTGGAAGGCGTCTTTGGGCACGTTCGCTTTGCGCTGGTGTATTTATTGGGTGGTCTGTGCGGCTCACTTGCCAGCCTGATTATCGGGCGCGGCGCATCAGCGGGTGCATCCGGCGCGATCTTTGCGATTCTGGCTGCTGAGATGGTCTTTCTGTACTGGCATCGCGAACTTTTGGGCGAACGAGCAGGCCGTGCGCTCCGCGAACTGCTCATTATCGGCGGCCTCAATCTGGGGTTGGGCATTCTGAGCAACGTCAGCCCTTCCAACAGCTTTGGCGTGATCGACAATTGGGCGCATATCGGCGGCTTCATCGGTGGATTGCTGGTTTCACTCATGATTGCGCCGCGCTTCGCCATTCAGCGCGATCTCGATACGCTCAAAGTAGTCGATGAAAGGCCGCTCAGCACACGCTGGCCGCTGGCCGCGATCTTTGCCTTAGCCCTGATCGGGATTGCGCTGCTGGCAGCACGGTCGCTTCCTCGTCCGGTGTGAGCTGCGTATTGTTGATAGTGAAGGAATCTAAGAAATCTGAAGCCAGCATTTGTGTCAGAAGCAGGAGAAATTTTATATGAAAATCGGGATCGTTGGAGCCGGGTCAATGGGACATGCACACGCGCCTGCCTGGATTGAACTTAAATCGCAAGGTGCGGAATTAGTCGGGATTCTTGCCAATCACATGGACAGCACAGTAAACACACTCGCTGAACAGCACGGCGCACAGGTCTACAGCACTTACGAAGAGCTGCTGGCTGCTGTTGATATTATTGATCTGTGTGTGCCGACAGACTTACATCACGCGATGGTCGTACAGGCGGCTGAGGCTGGCAAACAGATCGTGTGCGAGAAACCGATTGCGCTCACCGTCGCGGAGGGTCGTGCCATGATCAAGGCGTGCCATGCGGCGGGCGTGCGTTTGTTCATCGCGATGGTCGTGCGCTTTGTTCCACAATATGCGATCGCGCAGCAAACGGTCGCTGCCGGACAGATTGGCACGCCCGCCGTGATTCGGCTGACGCGCGCCGCTTATCAACCGCGCAAAGCGACCGATAACTGGTTTGTTGACGAACAGCGTTCAGGCGGCATGATCCTGGATTTGATGATCCACGATTTTGATTATGCGCGCTGGATTGGGGGTAACGTAGTACGCGTATTTGCTAAATCAGTACGCGCGAGCCGCCCGGATGCCCCGGACGATTACGCGCTGGTCACGCTGCGCTTCGCCAACAACGCAATTGCCCATATCGAGGGCGGGTGGGCATATCCGGCTGGCATTTTCCGCACATCGTTCGACATCGCGGGCACTGAAGGGGTGTTGGAATGGACTTCGGATACTGCCGAAACGGTACAATCGTTTCTGGTCAACGCTCCATTGCAAGCCGCAGCAGAAGTTGGGCTGCCCACCGCGCTCTCAGCCGAAAGCCCTTTTACCACTGAACTTCGGCATTTTTATGAGGCGCTGATCCATGACAAACCCTTTTCAGTGACCGCCGAAGATGCGTTAGCCGCCTTGCAAATCGCGTCAGCCGCCCGCGAATCACTTCAGACTGGCCGAAGTGTTACGATTGATCAGGAGGCGCTCTGATGCGGATCGGGATTATGAGTTTCGCCCATATTCATGCTGAAAGCTACGTTCAGAATTTACGGCAAGCGCCGGATGTGGACTTGATCGGCTTCTCGGACACCGACGCCGAGCGCGGCCAGCACTTCGCGGAAGTGTTCAACCTGCGCTGGTTTCCGACCCATCAGGCGCTGTTGGCCGAACGTCCCGAAGGCGTCGTAATTTGCTCGGAGAACAGCCGCCGCCGTGAGCTGGTCGAAATGGCTGCCGCTGCTGGTTCGCATATTCTGTGTGAAAAGCCCATCGAAGTGACCCTGAGGGATGCACAGGCCATGCGTGACATCTGTGCGGCGAATCATGTTCGATTTATGACCGCCTTTCCGACCCGCTTTGCGCCGTCGCTGCTTTCCGTCAAGGCTATGCTGGCACGTAATGAATTGGGGCGCTTATACGCTGCAAACGGGATCAATCACAGCGAAATTCCACGTGAGCACCGTGCCTGGTTTGCGCAAAAGGCATTGGCGGGCGGTGGCGCGGTGATGGATCATACCGTCCACCTGGTTGATATTCTGCGCTGGCTGCTCGGCTGTGAAGTGAGCGAAGTCTACGCGGAAGTCGATAATCTGTTTTATCCGGGCGAAGTCGATGTCGATACGGCGGGCATTGTGCTGCTCACCTTTGAAAATGGCGTTTTCGCCAGCATCGATTGCAGTTGGAGTCGTCCGACCAGCTATCCGCGTTGGGGTCATTTCAAGATGGACTTGCTCGGCGAAAATGGGTTTGTGACCGTGGATGCGCTCGCTCAACACCTCACCCTTTACTCGAAACGCGCCACGCGCCATCCGCAGTGGATCAATTGGGGGCCGGACAGCAATCAGGGAATGATCAACGAGTTCGTCGCCAGCATCCGTGAACAACGCGAACCGCTCATCACCTGGCGCGATGGCTACGAAGCACTGCGCGTTGCCCTCGCCTGTTACGACTCGGCGCACAGCGGCCAACCCGTCCGTCTCGAACATGGCTGAGTCAGATGAATTAAATCCAGGTAAGCCGTATGTTCCGCGTTCGGCCATTTATCGGATTGCGCTGCTGCAATTTGTGACATTTGCCGGACGCGGTATTGTGTATCCGTTCATCAGCCTGTATCTGATTTCGATCGGCTTTTCAGGAACGCAGATCGGCTTGCTCACCAGTGTCAGCGCTTTGGCACAGCTCAGCGCCGCGCCGCTCCTGCACGCCCTGGCTGATCGCTATGGCCGTCAGCGGCGGCTGTATTATGGTCTGGTCATCGGGAATATTGCCGCGTGCCTGGGGGCGGTGCTCATCCCTGGTAGTCAGCTTTGGCTGAGCACTATGATCGTCCTGCGCGATGCGAGTGATATGCCAAGTGTCACCTTGCTTTCGCAGCTGACGATCACCTGGCTTCAACAACAGCGGCGGCAGATTTTCGGTCAGATACGCGCGTGGGGTTCGTTCGGTTGGGCGGTCACCACTGTGCTCGCCGGACGGATTGCGGCTGTCGCTGGTTATCCGCCATTATTTGTGTTGTCCGCGCTTGCGAACCTGATCCTGTTACCACAGCTCACTATATTGCCCAGGCAAACGGCGCAACCGCACGAACGAAGCGCTGCGCTATCGTCACGGCCACGCGGACTGTACATTTTGCTGGCAAGCGTCTTTTTGTACTATGTAGGTGCGTCAGCCTTCAGCGCGTTTTCCTCGATATACTTCAAGCGCACGTTAGGCGCTAGCGACGAATTGATCGGCCTCACATCGTCACTAGCCGCACTTTCTGAAATTCCAGCCATGCTGCTGATCGACAGGGTGCTGCGCCGTGTTGATATTCGTGCTACGCTCATGGTGGGCATTTGCGGATTGGGCGCATTGTGGTTCGGGTCTTCGCAGTTGACAGGTACTACCCTTTTGATCCCGTTGATGCTCATGCGCGGCACGTTTTTCACTTTGCAGATTATCTCGATCACGCTGCTCGTTTCGCGTATCAGTCATGCGTCCAATGTCGCCACGAATCAGGTACTGACGCAAGTTACCATTCCTGGCCTGGCTATTTTGTTGACTGGATCGCTCAACGGCTGGCTGTTCGATCACATCGGCGCACGCGCTCTGTTTCAATTGGCAGCACTGTTAGCGGTGTTATCTACGGGATTGCTCATCGTTGCCCGCAAAGCGCTGGCGAGCCGCCCGACAGAAGCGCTATCAGACGCGGCCTGAACTTACTTCAATGCGCCGCGTGTCAGCCCTTGAATGAACTGGCGCGAAAAAATCATATAGAATGCCAGTACCGGGATCATCGCCAGAGTGAGCGCGGCCAAAAGTGCCGTCCAATCCGTTTTATATTGTCCGGCGAACGATGACAAGCCGGACGTCACTGTTAAAACATCGGGCGTGACCGTCAGCGGAAACCACAGATCATTCCAGATCGGAATCATGTTGAAGACCAGTACCGTTGCCAGTGCCGGACGAATGAGCGGCAAAACGAGCATGAACAGGATGCGGTACTCGCTTGCGCCATCGACGCGCGCGGCGTCTTTCAAATCATGCGGTACGGATCGCATGAATTCCGACATGATAAACACTGCAATCGGTAGGCCGGATGCGGCGTAAATGAGGATCAGCGCCACGGGTGAATTATAAATCCCCAACGTGGAAGTAAGCCGAATCAAGCTGACTGTGCCTAGTCGGATCGGAATCATGATCCCTAGCGCCATGTACAGCCCTAAAAAGCGGTTGCCGCGAAAGCTGTACTCCGACAGCGCATAGGATAGCATCGCGCCCGCCATCAGGATCAAGAACAGCGCACCGGAAGTGATGAGCAGGCTGTTTCCAGCGTAGGTAAGCACCTCGGCGCGCGCGAATACCTGCTGATAACCTTTCAATGAACTGATATTCGTCAGCGAAAAGCCATTTTGAAACGAAAACCAGATCGGCGGCTGATAAGGGACGCGGAACAAATCCTTGCGATCTTTGAAAGAGTTGAGCAAGATAAGGAGCATAGGCGCTAAGGCAAGCGCAGAATAAGTCAGCAGAATACCATGCGAGATAATGCTGTTGAAGTGGCGGCTTAAAAAGTTCGGCGCGCGGCGTGCCTTGATCGCAGCGCTTGGTTGCAGATTTAAGTGTATTTCAGCCATATCGTTAATCTCGCTTGTTCATTTGGCTTGTTCATTCGAGGATTGCTTTAATTGCGGATGAGGCGACGCTGAAGGACGAACAGATAAAGGAGCACGCCCGTCAGGATGATCAGAAACATACTGGTTGCGATAGTCGCGCCCATGCCAAGATTGGGCACCTGACCCAAATTACCGAACATCGTCCGATAGAAGAATGTGGCAAGTAAATCGGTTCGATAATCTGGCCCGGCCTGTGTGCCTTGCATCACGAATATATTTTCAAAGGTGCTGAAGTTGCCAACAAACGTCAAAATCGTGACGATGCCGACGGTCGGCAGGATGAGCGGAAACTTGATCCGCCAGAACGCACTCCACGGTGATGCACCATCGACGCGGGCGGCTTCGGTCAAATCTTCGTCAATGCTGAGCAGTGCCGCCAAAAACAGGATCATCGGCAGCCCTACGTATTGCCAGACGCCGACCAACGCGACCACAATAAGCGATAAGTTAGGCGAACCAAGCCAGCCCTCTTTCGGGATGAGTCCGCCAAGCCCGATGCTCTTGAAAATATCATTGATGATGCCCCACAAGGGGTTGAGCATCAATGTCCAAATCCAGCCGATGATGACGATCGACAGCGTGGTTGGTGCAAATAAGATCGTTCGATAAATGGCTGCACCGCGCAGCCGTCCGCTTGCCAGCAGCGTTGCCAGCAGCAGTGCGACCGGGTTTTGCACGAGCATAAAAACAGCAAAAAATTCGATGTTGTGAAGCAGTGCGCCCCAAAACCGTACGCTGTATTGCGAGTCGGTCAGCAGCGTTTTGAACTGCCCCAGGCCGACAAAAATCAGTGAGCCGTCCGTCTGCTGTTGAAAAAGACTGAGGCGCAACGAGTCGAGCAGTGGCAGCGCCATGAACAGGCTGTAAATCAGCACGGCTGGCCCTAGAAAAACCAGCAGGTGATGCCATTGTGGGCGCGTTTTCGACATCATAAAACGGTCTTCCGTGTAATTCAAAAATCCAAAATAAGTTTTGCGTTAGGATAGACCAATGAACCCCTACCCTTCCCCCGTATACAGGGGAAGGGAGTTAATCAGCGTATGGAAGTCCTGCCCGGTCATCGAGGAATGCTCCTTCCCCAAGGATGGGGAAGGCCGGGATAGGGCAGATTTAGGAAAGGGTCAAGGTTGCGACGCTTTATTTAGCGGCGGTAGCAGCAGCGGTGGCGGCGGCCTGCGGCTTGTACCACTTGTCGAGGCCGTCCTGAATGATCTTGGCAACTTGCTCAGGCGTTTGCTTGCCCTGAACCATCGTGTAGACATTATCGGTTTCAACCTGCACGGCTGACGGATCACCACGTCCCAGGAATTGATAGAACACGCGAATCGACGACTTGCACTGCTGACGCCACGACAGGAACTGCGCAGCGAGCGGGTCTTTGATATCGACTTTGTAGTCGGCCAATGGGAAGAAGCCGGGTTGATTGTCTGCGAATGCCTGAGCGAATTCCTGCGAGGTAAGCCATTGCAGGAACTGTTTGGCTTCGTCAGGATGTGTAGTTTTGGCGTTCATGCCGATCGCAATATCGACGTGATCGTCAATCCAGCATTGTTTGGGATCGAGATTGTCCGGCATGTAGGGCATAAACGCGCCCATTTTGAAGGTCGCCAAACTCTCGAACAGCGGAATTTCCCACGAACCAGATGGGTAAATCGCAGCCTTACCAAGTGGGAACAACTGCTGTGCATCGGCATATCCGATTGACTCGTGGCCGTCTGGCATGTAATCTTTCCAGCGCGCAACGCTCTTGAGGGCGTTCACATACGGTGCGTCGGTCACTTTGGCTTTGCCTTGAATCAACGCCAGACGACCATTTTCGCCATCCCAGAAGTTGACGCCGACGTTCTCAAAGCCCATGGTGGGCGTCGTCCACGAGTCTTTAGTCGTAATGTCTAACGGCGTGATACCAGCGGCTTTGATCTTGTCCAGCGCGGCGAAGAATTCAGTTTCGGTGCGCGGTGGCTTGATGCTCAGCTTGTCGAACATGTCCTGATTGTAGATGAAGCCGTGAATGACGCTGCCCATCGGAACGCAGAACACAGCATCTTTGTTATCGGTTTGCCAGGCACTCTTAGCGACATCGCTGTAATGTTCGAGACCGGGCAAATCCTTGATATTGGCGAGATAGCCTGCCTGATAGTTGAGCAGTGAAATATCGAATGGACGGCACGTCACCAGGTCTGGCCCCTTGCCCGCTTGCAGCGCCGTTGTCAGTTGAGCATTGTATTCAGTGTTGAGTGTGGGCGAAAATTTGACTTCAATATTCGGGTGAGTCTTCTGAAAAACGGCGATCATCTTGGTGTAACCGTCAACGTCTTCGGTACGCCAACTGCCCAGTACCAGCGTCACTTTACTTTGTGCCTGCGCACCGCTGCTGCTGAACGCTAAAGCGATCACAACGATCAATAACAAAGCTAACTTCTTCATGGCAAATTCCCCTCTAAACAAATATCGACTTTAGTGAATGCGAGTGAATCAACGCAGCGAGATAAGCCTCCTATAAGGGTATGTTTGAAGATGTGCAATGGTTTAACACCATTCGCGCCGCTTGTCAAAGTGCAAATTAGCCAATAAAAAGCTGGCGTTGAATTGGGTATTGATACGCCCCAAACCGTTTGGATGCGATAGACTTCCCTCATTGACGGATAAATAGTGCTGCGCCGCTTTTGCAGCATCGGGAATATTATTATGGCTGATGTGCTTGCCCAATATTTTTCACTTGTCGCTGATCGCTTACACAAAGTCGCTACCGAGTCAAGCAGTGCAATTCGGCAGGCGGCAGAAGTCGTGGCGGATAGCATTCAGGCCGATGGAATTCTGCTGTTGTTTGGCAGCGGACATTCAGCGCTGGTTGCCAAAGATGCCGCTTACCGCTCCGGCGGGCTGGCGCCTGTGTTGGCAATCGAGGACGTGGCGGAGGGTGATGCCGAACGCACAGAGGGGTTAGCCAAATATATAGCGGCGCGTTACGAACTGCGCGCCGGAAACGTGATCGCGATCATCTCGAATTCAGGCATTAACGCAGTCCCGATCGAAATGGCTGTACTGGCGAAAGCGGCGGGACTCAAAGTGATTGCGATCACCTCACTTGAACACAGTCAGTCGGTTAATTCGCGGCACTCCAGCGGCAAAAAACTTTATGAAGTGGCCGATATTGTGATCGATACGCACAGCGTTCCCGGTGATGCGGCGATACAGGTCGCGGGCAGTGTGCAGCGCAGCGGGGCAACGTCTACCATTTTAGGGGCTGCTATCGTGCAGGCGCTCACCGTGCAAACCACTGCACTTCTGGCAGAGCGCGGCCATGAGCCGAGCGTGTGGATCAGCGCAAATGTGCCGGGCGGTGAAGTCCACAATGATAAGTTGTTAGCACGCTATCAAGCGCGCCTCGTGCGTTACCAGATGATCAGATTATCTCCGTTAGCCGGTAACCCGAATCCTTTATAGAACGCATCAGCAGTAGAATTCATAGCAGCAGATTACTATGCAAAATCAGTTAGCGATTGGCGTTGATCTCGGCGGCACAAAAATAGCCTTCGTATTGGTGGACGAGCAAGGGGCTGTGCGAGCCTCACATCAGCTTCCCACAGCAGTAAATGACGGCGTAGAAGCGGTGATCGATCGCATCGCGCACGGGATTCAGCATCTGCGTGAGCAAGCCGGATATCCAGTGATCGGGATTGGGATCGGTTCGCCGGGCCATCTCAATCCGCTGACGGGAGTTGTGCATAATGCTGTCAACCTTGGTTGGCGTGAAGTGCCATTAGTGGCGGCGCTTCAGCGGCGTTTATCTGGTAATGTACCGATTTGGCTGCAAAAAGATACTAACGCGGCGCTGCTTGGCGAACTCTATTTCGGTGCGGCGCGCGATGTTCAGGATGTTGTGTTGGTCGCTATTGGCACTGGCCTGGGGGTCGGTGCGGTGATCGGCGGGCGGATTGTCCTCGGCGCGAATTATTTTGCAACCGATGTCGGCCACCTGTCGTTGGATCCATCCGGTCGGCAGTGCGCGTGTGGGCTGCGCGGCTGCATCGAAATGTATGTGTCCGGCATCGGGATCATTGCGGGTGTCCACGAACATCGCGCTTATTATCCGCACAGCAAACTCGCGCAAATCGAGTCACCTACGACAGACGCCATTCTGAAAGCGGCGCGCGACGGTGATCCATTGGCAAATGTGGTGCTGAATGAAGCGGCGGATTGGTTGGGCATGGCCTTCGCGCAGTGTGCCGTCGTATTGAATCCGGCGCTGTTTGTGATTAGCGGCGGCTTGGGTCTGGCGGCGGCTGATTTGCTGCTGGAGCGTGCCGAGCGTGAATTTCGACGCCGCGTTTCGCTGCCAGTCTATCAAAACTTGAGATTTGTCCAATCGCAGATTACAGTCAGTGCAATCGGCGCAGCGTGTCTGGTTTGGCACGCTCTGAAGTAAGCTGACTACCGATTGTGCAGAATTTTAGAGGTGATCGTTTTGGACAAATCCATCTTAATTACAAACGCGCATGTGATAACCCCTACTGCCGAATGGCCGAATGGCTGGCTGCTGACGCGCGGACGGCACATCGCGCTGATGGGCAGCGTTCCGCACCCGGAACTGACGGCTGATGAAGTGATCGACGCACACGGGCTAACGCTGCTGCCGGGGTTCATCGATGTGCACGTACACGGCGGCGTAGGCCATGAAGTGATGGACGCTACCCCCGACGCATTGCACACGTTGGCAAAATTTTACGCTCAAAACGGCGTCACCAGCTTTTTAGCGACTACCTGGACAGAATCGAGAGAGGCGATCACTGCGGCTTTGAAGGTGGTCGCTGAACAACAAGGCGCACAGCCGGACGGCGCGACGATCCTGGGCGTCCATCTGGAGGGTCCATATCTCAATGTTGCAAAGCGCGGCGCACAAAATCCGACGTATTTTCGGACGGCAGCGCGTGAAGAGGCGCTCGCCTTTTTGGACTTCAACGTGATTCGGCTGCTGTCGATTGCGCCGGAGTTCACGGAAAACCAATGGCTGATCGGTGAATGCGTTCGGCGTGGGATCACGGTATCGGTGGCTCACAGCGCCGCCACCTATGAACAGGTACGACATGCCGTGAGCTTGGGATTGACGCACGCGACGCATACTTATAATGCGATGGTTGGGCTTGATCATCGTGAGCCAGGGACGCTCGGCGCGGTGCTGACGACCCCTGAGATTGCCTGCGAGTTGATCGCTGACAATATTCACGTTCATCCGGCGGCGATGCAGCTTTTATTCGCTGCAAAAGGACCCGATCGCGTCATTCTGATCACGGATGCAGTGCGTGGTGCGGGGTTGGGTGATGGCGAATACACGATCGATAATCGACAGGTCATTGTGCGCGCCGGCGCGGTACGGCTGATAAGCGGGACACTGGCGGGCAGTGCGCTGACCTTGAATAAGGGGTTGTACAATTTCATGCAGGCGACGGGTCAACCACTCAGCGCCGTTTGGAAAACAAGCAGCCTGAATGCGGCGCGAGCCATCCATATAGCCGACCGCAAAGGCAGCCTTGAAGTCGGCAAAGATGCTGATCTGGTGCTAATCGACGATCAAATCAATGTACAGTTGACGATCGCTGAGGGCGTTATTGTTTATCGTGCGTAAGTGGGTTTAATTCGCCCGTAACCAGTGCAGCACATCATCAACGTTTTTATCAGGTGGAAAGACCGGGTAAAACACGTGCTCAATCGTGCCATCCTGAAGGATAAGGGTTATTCGCTTGATGTAAATCGTGTCTTTGATGGTGAACGTGGGAAGGCTGAGCGCTTTGGTAAACGTCAACTGTGCATCGCTGAGCAGCGTGTACGGCAAGTGTAAGCGTTCAGCGGCTTCACGCTGATAATCCGTGCTTTGGGTACTTAATCCGTACACCTGCGTGTTGAGCTGTTGCAATTCCTGGTAATGGTCACGGAATGAACAGGCTTGCGGAGTACATCCACGCGCGCCCGGAATCTCGTTCCAACCTTCGGGTAAATCGATACCAGGACGCCCGGTGTACGGGTAGATGAAAAGGACGGTTCTTCCCGGCAGCGTCATCAACTGCACAACTTTTCCATCGGTTGCAGGTAAGGCTATCTCTGGAAGCCGCAATCCACGCAGATGATCGCAAGCTCCATCATCAATCGGAATCGGTAAATTGGCGGGCAGTGTTTGGAAATTATCTGAACTGGTCATAACTCTCTCGACTATAATTTTTCTAGGTAGTATTGGCAATCAGTATGTAAGCATATCCGATGGATAAGCCTTTTCCAAGCCTGTGTTCTGAAACCTCAACCCTATCAACCCCTTCCCTATCAAGAGAGAAGGGGCATCGGATCGTATGAAAGTCTTTCCTCACAAGGGAAAGGCTTTAGGGTGGGGGAAACTCTCGAAAATTAACGTTTATGCGCGATTTTGCACATTTTGCACGCACTCTGTTCGGCAGTGCGGATTAGCGCTGTGCTTGCAGTTCAGGCACACGCGACGCCAGGAACTTCTGATAATCGCCTTCAAATACTTGCAGGTGACCTTCATCCAGATACCAGATTTGCGTCGCCAACCGATCAACCAGATACCGATCATGTGAAACCAGCAAGATGGTGCCCTCGAAGTTTTCGAGCACTTCCTGCAACACTTCTTGCGCGGGAATATCCAGGTGGTTGGTAGGTTCGTCCAACAGCAGGAAGTTCGCGCCTTCAAGTGCCAGAATCGCCAATGCCAGCCGTCCCCGTTCGCCACCGCTCAGGACGCCGATTTGCTTGAAAACGGTATCTTTGCGGAACAAGAACTGCGCCAGATGCTTACGCGCGTCAGTCATTGGCAGCTCTTTGTGACTCAGCAGTTCCTCAAGCACGGTGTGTTCCGGGTTGAGCGACTCGTGCGCCTGTGCGAAGTAACCGATCTGCACGTTTGCGCCAGGGGTGGCCGTACCTTTGATAGGCGCTACCTGACCCATCAGCGTGCGCAAAAAGGTCGTTTTGCCCACGCCGTTAGAGCCGATCAGCGCGGCGCATTCCAGCCGGTGCAATTCGATCTCGTCGGTCGTGAACAGCGGCTTATCCGGGTAGCCGATCTGCAAGTTGCTGGTACGCAGCACGACGCTTTCGCTCTTGTGGCCGGATTTCAGGCTCAGGTTAAGTTTGGGGAGGTCTTCATCCGGCGCTTTGAGTGCCCGAATTGCGCGTCCGGCTTCTTCGATACTCATGGTGTGCTGGCGGCCTAAGCCCATTTCAGACCAACTCTTATCGCGGAAGCGCATCAAGCCGACTTGCTCGATCGCCACCAGATCGCGCGTGACCCGTTTCAATTTGCCCTGCGCAAGCTCTGGATTGCGGTTGGAAATGTTGGTGCGAATGTAGTCCATTTCCGCTTCCAAGCGCGCCTTTTCTTCTTCAAAGACGCGCTCATGACGTTCGTAGCGTTCTTGCCGCTGCTTGAGGTACGCGCTGTAGTTGCCGCGATAAGTGACCATTTCGATCCGACTCATTTCCCAAACGGTGTTAACCACTTTATCCAAGAAATAGCGATCGTGGCTGACGATCAGTACAGCGCCTTCCCAGGTACGCAGCATCTGTTCGAGCCATTCGAGCGCTTCAACATCCAGATGGTTAGTCGGCTCATCCAGGATCAACAGATCGGGTTTTTCCAGCAGCAAACGGGCTAACAGCGCACGGGTTTGCTGCCCACCGCTCAAATGTCGCAAGGGGGTATCACGCTGCGCCTCATCGAAGCCAAGCCCTTGCAAGACTTGCTTGATCCGAAACTCATAGTCATAACCGCCCGCCGCCTCGAACCGTTCTTGCAACGTGCTGTATTCTTCCATCAGCTCGTCGCCCATTTCGCCCTGACCCATCAGGTCTTCGATCTCGTGCAGACGCGTTTCCTGTGCTTGTATGCCGCTGAACGCAGTCATCATTTCGGAGTAGACGGTGTTTTCACGCTCAGAGAAGGCTTGCATCGCCTCCTGACGCAAATAACCGATGCGGGTACGCTGCGTAATTTGCACTTTGCCGGACGTTGGCGGTTGAAGCCCCGCCAGAATCATGAGCAGCGTCGTCTTGCCGATCCCATTGGGGCCGACTAACGCGATCTTGCTGTCCGTCTGAACTGCCACCGAAATATTGCGGAAAACGTCAACATCACCAAAAGCCTGCCCTACGTCGGTCGTCGTTATGATTGCCAATGAACCCTAATCCCCATCCTATACACACTTACTGATACTGATGCAGATGCTTTGCACGACCTGCGGATGCGCAACTATGTTCATAATTATAACAGACCCAACACACCATCATAAGGCCGAAAAATAGGGCTGTTACAAATTCTTTCTTACGTTACCATCCCCCATTCTAAATCTCTCCCTCACAAGGCGGGAAGGGGCAGGGGTAGGGAACCGATGCAACTTTTTGATAACTCGAACGCTTTAGCCGATGCGCTGGCCGATCGGCGCGTGATCGATGCGGAGCTGCTGTATCGCGCACGCCCTACCGCCGATCGTGCGCGGATTGTGTTCGATGCCGCGTTATTCTCGCGGCTCGGATCGCTCACGGGGCGCGATGCAGTGCTCTTGATCGCGGACAGCATCGCCACTTTGGATAGTTTTGCTGATCTGGAAACGCGCTATCCGCATCTGCTTTTTGTGGCGACCATCGCGAATCCGTTGGCGTGGCAAGGTGCGCCGTCCGATACGCCGCAGCTTTTAGGATGGTCGCACCCCGATCGCTGGCAGCGGTTGCAAAGTACCGATCGGTGGCGGCGGATCGACGTTGCGCTGATGGCTGCCGCACAAATCAGCCAGCGCAGCACAGCGGGTTATCTGGCGCTTCCCGCCCATGATGCGGTTTGGGGGCGCGGCTTGCTGGATCGGCTGATCCGTTTCAGTGAGCAGCACGCGCGCGGTGGCTTGCCAGCGGCGGTGAGTCCATACACAAGGTATCAACATTCGGCAGTACCGGGCGCGCACATCTCGCCGGACGTGATCCGCACGATGAATGCCGCGTTCGGGCGTGATTTGCTGCTGCCGTGGAAGATTCGGCGGGACGCGGTGCAAGCGTTTTGGGGCAAAATGGGCTTGATCCCGTTGGCGCTGTGCCGAACAATCCACGAACAGGCCGATCGCTCGATTTGGGAAGATGATCTGGAGATCGACCGCGTGATCCGTGCAGCGGGTTATGGTGTGCGCTGTTTATACGTGCGCGATTCACGGGTCTATCGGCAAGCGCCACCCGTCTTTGATCAGGCCGATTTGCGCGCTGTGATCGATCGCACGCTGCACTATTCGCGCAACATTCCAGGGCAAGGCAGCGCACTGAGTACTCCATCGGGCGGCTTGGCACGACTGCGGATCGCGATCGATCGTAATTTTGCACAGGATCGCCAGCGTGCCGAACGACTCATCGCGGAGTGTGACGCGCAAATCACGGCGCGCATTGTACAGTTTGGCGCATCATGGGTGGATTGGGGCGCGTATCGCCATGTGATCCGCGTGGGCGATCCGTCCGTGGAGGTGTGGCGAGTGAGCGAGACTATTTAGAAATCTGCTCTGCACCAAGCCGAAGTATGCCCGGCCAACCATCACGGCGATAAGTTTCCAGCACAGCACGCTCATCGTCAATTAACTCAACGTCTCCATATCTTTTTCGAGGATCGTCGGTTAAGCCCAATAAAAAATCTGAACTTATGTCTAAATGCTTGGCAAATATTTCCAAATAACGCGCTGATGGTTCCGTTTTACCGTGCTCATATCGCGAAAGCTGAGCCTCATCCAAACCAGAGCGGGCAGCTAACTCGCGCTGACTTATCCCTTGTTTTTCTCTGGCTTCTCTTAGCCGCTTTCCGTGAAATGGCATGAATCTGGTGCTTTCAGGTGCTTGACTCTATGTCAGCGATCGGTCAGTGGAGGTGTGGCGGGCAATTAATTAATTTGCTCTGGCGGCATAATAGATGCGCCGTGCGTCTTGAAGATAATGTATCGCACCAGACAGCTCCTCAGCAAATGTTGAATCAGCATACAAAGCAAGTCCGCGTGTCAGTTTTTCCTTAATGGTCGGCGTGAGCATCCACTCGAAAACCTGAGTCATTTGTACTTCACGGTCGTGCCACACCTCATCACCGATCATGAATTTTTTTCCAAAGCCGTTCATCTCTTGATTAGCGAAAATAGCCAGATTGCGAAGTGCCTCAACCGATTGCTGACTTTCCCATACCGCTAAATAGGGTGAAAGATTATCTATTACGTTGCCAAACGCCCTGATGCACTCAGCGACCTCAATAACGCCTTTGTGTTTGTTATGAGGATGATGCTCAAGAGGGTGACGGTTAAGCATAACTTGCCAAAGCGCCATCGCGTAGCGCTCAGTGGCCGCTTGCTCTTGAATCGTCCAGCGACGCCAATCTGCAAAACGCAGCTTTGAAAAAATCGAGTAGAAACTATCACCTAGCGCTTCAAAAGCAGCAAGCTCACACAGGCGCGGCCAAAAGTGTTTCAGGTCGATCGGCTGCGCAAAGTCATAAACGTTCCAAACAAAAACTCTCAACTCAGCGGAAGTGAGACTGCGCACAGGCTTTGTTTGCAGCGGTGCAATTTCATCAGGGGTCAAATCATCGCAAGGCGCTAAGGCAGGCACCGCTAAAATTGCATCGGCAAAGACAATGTACAGATTTTCTACGGCTTGCTGCAAAAGGTGCTTGTTTTGTGTCATGTCCTGCCTAGCGGCTTTTTCATCACCCCTTGCCCTTGACGTTCGGGCAAAGGCACCTTGCGCTAGAAACGGCGGCGCGAATTGTTGCCGCCAAAGATCGAGCCGATGATCGTTTCAATGATCAGATTCATGACTGTCCACATGATCGCGCGCGACGCAAAGCTGACAATATCCGAGAAGATCGCGCTCGGCGTTACGCTGCCACCACGCACCCGTAAGCTGAGCGCCGACGCACCAACCATGATTGCGACCGCAACCACTAAACAAAATAGACTCGAAAAGAGATTTGAAGCCTGCATGAGTGTTTGACCTTTTGTAGAGATGTGTCTGTTGAAGATAAGTCTACGCAATTTGCGGATTTGTGCAAGCGCCGTTTGCATCATTTGTAGGGCTGTTGCAAAGTTGTTGACCCCTAACCCCCGCCCTTTCCCCGATTACAGGGCAAGGGAGTCGGATGCGCTTGCAAGCGTGCGGAACTTTTCCGACTCCCCTTGCCCTCCGTGGGGGGAAAGGGGTTGGGGGTTAGGGGACTCGGATTTTCGCAAGCGCCGCCCCATCATTTGCGCTCCGGCACGCTCACAGGCGTTGCGGGCGTTGGACCGGCCACCACGTAACGGAATTGGATACCATGTTCAGGACAGCGTAGAATCAGACCGTGGCGCGTGACATTTAATTCCAGGCGTTTTCCACACGAACAGAAAACTCGACTTGCCATAGTGACATTACCCCTTGACAGATAGTTATATTTCGCGGATCGCAAAAGTTTCAGCATCATAGCACGAATGTTCTGTAAGTCAATCGGCGGGTCAATACAACAAAACTTTGGTGGCAAAGCCTGCTACAATCGGGATATGCAATTCAAGTGGTTACGCCATCTGAAATACCCCGCCGCGCTAACCGCAATCCTTGCCATTGCGATCAGCGCCGCCATGCTGATCGGGCGTGCACAGCCGCTCCCCGAACCGATCGCGCTGCTGCATCTGAACGATATGTGCAAGCTGCCCTGTTGGATCGGCATTACGCCCGGCGTCACGACAGTAAGTGAAGCGATACAATCAATAGCGAATGTTTACAGTGCAGAAAAAGGTTATGAAATTAGATATCGGATAGGCGATATTATAATTAAAAGAGTTGATACAAATTGGCAATTGCGCTTCCTTTCCACTAGTCTAGATGATACCAATGTGATTGCCGTGATTTATTTGTACCCCTCTCGTGGATTACAAATTGTTGATATTTCAACTGCATTTGGTAATCCATATAGAATCAATCTGACACCAATTGTTAGGGATACATCCTATCACATCGACTATAAGTTTGCAGGAATCGAAGTGACAATGGCAGGTAGTTACAATTTCTTTGTGTTAAATGATATGGAGCTAAAGCCGACACGTTTGGTGTGTCGTATACTCCTATGGGACGGCGTTACAAACCCTGATGGAGACTTTGAAGGTGAAAAATGGAAAGGTTTTGGTTGGTATTTGCACAATCGTAATGTTCGTTTCGACCCTAGAACTTTTCCTGTGAAATGCGCTATCTGAAATACCCCGTCGCGCTGACTGTGGCGCTTGCCTTATCCATCAGCGCCGCCATGCTGATCGGGCGCGCACAGCCGCTCCCCGAACGAGTCGCGCTGTTGCATCTGAACGACATGTGCAAGCTGCCCTGCTGGATCGGCATTACGCCCGGCGTCACAACGCTAGACGACGCTATTGCTCGCGTTAAAGATGTTTACGGGAAGCTGCCAGCTTATGACTTGCATTGCTATGAAAGTGGACCTTGTATTCTGGATAAGGATGCAGATCAGATTTTGGTGATTAACTTTTACGGCATGACAGACGCAACAAATCACCTGCTGATTTCAGATATTGAGTTGTTTCCTTCATTTGTTCTCAGTGCAAATCGTGTGTTATCGGCAGGTTACACACAAATGGCTGATGTTGTTGGTAATCTATACTCTCCTGAACAAATAAAGATATTTGGGAATAACGCAAGTGACGGATACGAACTGTGGTACAACATTTACCAAATCGTTGTTTTGCCAACAAATGAAATAATGCTCCCGATTAATTGGACGCAAAAGATTTCAACTATCTTTATCTACAGAGAATATCATCCGTATCGGGTTGTGGATGGCGAATACGTGCAGTTGCAGACATGGCGAGGCTTCGGGCACACTTATAAATGAAGAAAGTTGCGTTTACCCTTGTAACTGTTATCGTGGCGCTTGCGCTATCCATCAGCGCCGCCATGCTGATCGGGCGCGCACAGCCGCTCCCCGAACGAGTCGCGCTGTTGCATCTGAACGATATATGCAAGCTGCCGTGCTGGATCGGCATTACGCCCGGCGTCACGACGCCAGACGATGCAGCAGCGATTGTTCGGCGTGTGTACGGCGATCAAATCGAATCCGCTGGCAATTGCTACTCTGACTTTTGCATAATTGATCGCAAAACACAGCACAATAAATTTCAAGTAAGCTTTCTTGTAAACCCTGATAATAATACGATTGGGGAAATCCAAATTAACCTATATCATCAATTGCCGGATGATCATATACATATGGGTGATATCTATGACAGCATTGGTGCTCCTGGCTATTCGGTCTATGTGTCCTATGTAAATAGAGGAGGGGCGTATTACACAAATTACGGTACAGAAGTTGTGGTGTACAGTCCGAGTCTCCCTGTGTTAGCGCCACAATGGCCAATATCCGGTATGGTTATACGTTGACGCGCTGATTACGCTACCCCTTCGCACTGACAAACAGCAGAGGCGATCCGCAGACCGCCCCGCCATTGATAACTTAAAGTTGATCGCTACAGAACGGGTTGGCTGATGCTCCGCACGCGCGACGGTGGCGGCGGAATGTGCAGGCCGAGCAAGATCACCTGCTCGATCGCGTCACCGAGCGTGTGCATGTCGATCGCGTAGCCTTGCGCTTGCAGCCAGCGTTCAGCCGCCGCAACCGCGTACTGCTTTTTGCAGGTGGCGCTGTTCGTGATCAGACGCGCGAGTCCGGCTTGTTCGGCAGCTTGCGCCCCAAAAATAGCGGCTTCACGCAGCGCCCCACGCCACGACTCCGGCAGCCGATTGTCAAGCTGCACCAACTGCTTGCGTACCCACAGTTCGACAATCTGATCGATCACCGGCCCGACCACCCGGATCAACGTGACCAGTACGCCCACCATCGCGACCATTGCGGCGAACACGGCTTGATTGAGATTGTTGTCCATCTGGTTTGACACTCCCTTTGTAGCTATTCAACGCATTGCAAAATCCGACTCCCTTCCCCTGTAATCGGGGGAAGGGTTGGGGTTAGGGGTCAACGTCTTTGCTCGGATTACCTACTAAATCTCGACGCCGAACAGCGTCAGCGGCTGACCGTTGTTATGCAGCGTGGCCGCGCCGCTGGCTGAGCGATATTGCAGCTTGAAGGTATGCACTCCCGCGCTGAGTCCACTGAAAAAGCCGATCGCGCTGAACGGCTGGCGCTGATTGTTGTTGCTCGATTGACTGACGCCGCTGCTGCCACCTGCGCGAGTCGTGCTGTCTGCGATCCAATCGAAGTACATATCCTGACCGACGGGCGCTTCCATCGTGCCTGTAGCGATCACCAGGGCGCGCGATCCGTTCAGTGTGAGTGTCAGGATCACGTTGGCGGCGTCCACATCGACAAAACTCGTCGAGCTGGTGACGTAATCGGCCAGCCCTTGCCGCACCACATAGCCGACCGGACGCCCGGCTAGCAAGTACAATTCGTTATCGCGAAGCTGACTGTTGAGATCAGCCGCCGCGATGATCTGGCCGGGAATGAACGTTGCGGGACTTGTCCAGGGCATAGTGAGTCGTGTTCCTTTCTTTTGTTGTTGATAAATCGTAAGCATTGACTCCCTTGCCCTGTAATCGGGGAAAGGGCGGGGGTTAGGGGTCAATATCCGCCTACACCGCCAATCGAGTCGCCACCCCTAACGCCGATGTGCCCAAAATCCAGTAGGCGCGATCGTCTTGCCGTTCGGTGAGCCAATGCAGCGTGAAGCTGTCCGGCGCGATCGTCAGTTCCAGCCCGATCACACGGCACACGATCGCGCTGATGCCCGTTTGCGGATCGCTGACACTGAGCGCATCGAACAGGCGCACGCTGAACACGTTCACGCCACCGATCAATGCGTCGTTGTGAATGGTGATCGACTCGACCCGTGTAAACGGCTGCGCATAGCGATCGAGCAGATAAGACGCAAGCGAATCGGCTAAAGTCACATCAGCGCTGAGCGGTAGATCGTGCGTCCAGGTGCGCTTTTGATAGGCGCTCTGGCTGATGGCGTCGGCTTTGGTTTGCGTCAGCGGATCGTAGGTAGTGATCGCCTGTCCGCGAATTTGCAGCTTCGTTGCGTATAACACGCCGAGCGCGCTGTTCGTCATTTGCACGGTCACTTCCGAGCCGCGCACATCGATCACGCTGACCGACGTATAGGCTGACACGGTGTAATCGCCTTTTGAGCCGTCTTTGGCCTCATTCAGCGCATAATCGGCATAAGCAGTGAGCGGCGTTTGCAAGTTTGTTCCGCCGATTCCATTGCCTGCCGCGTCGTGAAAGTGCAGCGTCACGATCCGCACGCCCGCGCCGGAGGGTCCGATCGGCGGCACGAGTACCGGACTATTCGCCTGTGCCAGCGCGCTCACCGTGGAAAGCGTTGCGCGCGGATATGTCACTACTTTGATCACGTTGAACACATGCGCCACATCACGGGCGGCGCTCAGTTCGATCGGGCTGCTGGCGTCAAGCGTCAGGGCGGGCGTGATCGCGCCGAAAAAGAAGCGCCGATTGAGAAAGGTGGGCGTGCCGTCCAACTGAACGAAAAAGCGCCCGAACTCACTTTCGGCACATTCGCGGATCGCATCAAGCGCGGCAGTACGGTCAGCCGTCCATTGATCGGCGGCAATGTCGAAGGTGTCGCTACCAGCGCGATAGTTGGTGGCGGCAGGCGTATAGGTTTGCGCGACGATTTGCGCGATCAGTTGATCCGCCCGCTGATTTTGCTGAAGCGGCAAACTGATCCGCTGAAAGGCCAACAGCGCCAGCGCATCGACAGCATCGATCGTGATTTGCCGCGCGCCGAATGATCCGGCGTCCGGCGTGATGCGTTCGATGTAGCCCGCGAAAATCGCCCAGACCGATACGCCGTCGGTGGCTTGAATGCGGATCGGGCGGCGCGGCAGCACATTCCCGAACAGCGGACTGCTCACATAATCGGGCGAATAGCGCTGCGTGCTGTTGTCGAGCACGATGGTACACGTCCCGATCTGCGCAACCGTTTCGATAGGGCCATGATCGCGGACGGTGTGCGCGGCATGGTGCTGATGTGCGGTTGGCGCGTGGCCGATCTGGTGCGCGTACTGATGCGGCGGTTTCGGGATGTGCGCGGCATGGTGAGCGCTTCCACGATGTGCCGCAGGTTGATCGATCATGCCGCCGATCGCCGTGATCGGGTCCTGCTGTGCGACGAATCCGGCAAAGCCTGCCGCGCCGTTTGATCCGCCCAATGACGGCGATCCGCCGCCCGCGCCATTGGCCGATCCACCATCGGACGCCGCTTGCGCAGTCATTCCGGCACGAATCGCGGCGTGCAGCACATTGGCCGACTCGTCTACGAACACGCCGCTGTTCGTCCAATCGATCGCGAAAAGAAACGTCGTCGGAATGATGCACCCTTTCTATAGCGGATGACGCAGGCATCGTCCCTACATAATATGACAGGTTATGCCGTAGGGACATGGCCTGCCGTGTCCGCAGAACCCAAAATCCGTTATGGGAATTTACCCGCCTCACACCTCAAGCGTGATGTGGCAGATCATGCGCGCGCCGAAGTACAAGCCGCTTGCCCAGGTGATCGGCGCGGGGATCACCAGATAATCGATCGGCATGAACAGTGCGCCGCCCAATTTGCTGTTCAGGCGCATGACGGTTGCGTAGTTGTCCAGCAAATCCGTCAGGCCAGGCAGCAGCGATCGCGCCGCCTTTTTGCCACCCAACGGCGCATACAGCAGCATGTGCGTACAATAATAGTGCGCCAACCCGATCGATCCGGTGGGCGTCGCCATGTTGAATTCCGAAAAGCGCCGATGTTCCAGCGCATCCAGAAAGGGCAGCACGATCAACGCGGGCAAACTGGCGCGTGTGAGTCGTTCAGGGGTGCTGTCCACGTCGAAGTTGTGAACGACGCCCGGCACGCTCAAGGTAGCGAGCGCGGTCAGCGCCGTGCGAAATTTTCCGGCCATGAGTGAAATGTGTCCTTTCGTTGTTTATGTTCATTCAGGTTCTACACCGCGCCGCCCACCTTGCGTAAGCCATCCAGCGCGGCTAGCAGATCGGGTGGGACGCCGGGCGGAACGTGTGCGCCACCGATGCCCGGCTCCAGCGTTTGACCGTATTCGCCCGCGTCCTCCTGCTTGATCAGCCACGCTGCCCACCGCAGCGCGATCTCGCTCACATCGATCGGCGGCACATACACGGTGATCGGCGTACCGATGATGTGAACCGCCGCAAACGTGCCATTCGTGCCGCGAATCACGCCGAGGGTACTTGTGCCGCTGCTCACCGCCGTAACCTGCATATACTCACTGTCGATGCTGATCAACTGGCCGACCTGAAAGCGCGGCGCGAGTCCCCAACCGTCCGCACTCGTGACGCTGTTGACCGTGACCGTAGTATCCGCTGCCGTCATGCTGAACACGCTCACCACATCGCCCGACGGCTTCCAGGCATCAGCGTAATCATCGTGCCAGCCCCATACGCCGCTGACGGACAGCGCGCGCGTTTTAGTCAGCAAATAGACGAAAAAGGCTTTGGTCAGATTCAATTCGACGCCGTAAATTGCGCCACCCACGCCGCCTAACAGGATGATCGCCGCCGGATCGATAGTTGAGCCGTCACCGTTGATCAACGCCGTAAGTGACAACAAATCTTCGGTGCGGAACAACAACGTATGATCGTTGCGCCAATCAAAAGCGCGGGTTGCCACGATCGGCGCGAAAATCCGTCCGGCGGCGCGTTCGATTTGTGCTGAGGCTGCTCGCAATTTGGCGAGGAAACGCACATCGTCGGCGGTGTCTGTACTGGCAACCGCGAAACGAGCGCGCAAGGCGTCCAGCGTCGCGTAAGTGTTGAGCGTGCTCATGCGATCCTTTCCGTTATTCGATCTTCATTCGATCATGACGTTGAGCGTCGCGCCCGCGCCGATTACGACGGCGTACAGCGCAACGTTGAACGGGTAGCCGTTGGCGTCCGGGCAAATGCTGCTATTGGCGGGCACGGCCAGCGCCAAAATCGGGTTGCCCGTCGCGGCGGTATTATCGTACAGGGCACAAGTGGCAGGCACCGCCGCAGCAGTCAGTGCGATCAAATGCAGTGCGCCGGATCGATTGCTCAATTGAACGCCCGCCGTCGCAGGGGTATACGCGGCTTGTTGTGGAATGACCATCGTGCAAAATTCTCCTTATATAGTATGGATGCAATCGCCACCCTCTGACTCCCTTCCCCTGTAATCGGGGGAAGGGTGGGGGTTAGGGGTCAACGGGTTAGGGGTCAACCACTCAGGCTTAGGGCTTATCTGCTTAAAACCGCGCATCATCCCAGATGATCAGCACCATTGCCAACAAATCGCTGGTCGTGCCGTTCCAAGCGGCGCTGGTGGTGATCTTCACGCCGAGCTGATCGCCTGCGTTGAAGCGCACCGTCCCATAGTCGCGGATGGTGTAGCCGCTGGCGCTCACCGTCAGGACCACCTGAAAGCCGCTCAGTACGCCGTTGATCGTCACATCCAGCGTCAGCGATCCGGCGCTGGCCGCTGCCGATAGATTCGCAGTTGCGCTCACTAATGATCCGGCGAACGGCATCACGACGCCTTGCACATTGAGCGTACCGCTGGCCGCCCGTGACTCGATCACATTGAGCGGTGAAGCCGTCAGTGAGGCAGCGACTTGTGCGCGTGCGAACGGGTAATGCACCAGCGGAAACGTGATCGCAACGAGTTCTTGTAGGATTCCTGGCAAAGCGCACGTCCTTTCTGTAGGTCACACCGCCAAATTGAACAGCGCGGCAATGCTCACATTATCTTGCACGGCCATTGTCAGGCGCGCGGTGACTACGAGGTGGAAAATATCGGCGTAGGAAATGTATTCCAGGTTGGCGGTCACCTGACGCTTGAAGCCGAGATACAACAGCGGCTTGAATACGCACAACGCCGTGCCGCGCGTATTGTTGGCGGGCGTCCCGCTGATCTTGCCGTCGGCGGCTTGCGACAAACCGAGTTCCGCGCTGGCAAAGACCGGCACACCATCGATCAGGCCGACTTGCCCGCTCAGGTTGGTAGCCGCCGCGCCCGCTTTATCCATCGTGACAAATTCTGGCATACCCAACATTTTGGCGTAGGTGAGATCGTCAACGATCCAGGCGCAATCACGCGGACGCAAGGCATACGCGCCGTTCAGCAGAAAGCGCCCTTTGCGCAGCAGTGGCAGCGTGATCGGGCCGCCCGCGTTATACGACTGTGCTGCATTGGTCACCAGCGCGTATTTGCGCAAACCGTTGAACGCCAGATATTTTGACGCGCCGATTGGCGTACCGTCGATCGCGTTGACGTTGGCATTGGCGGTCACCGTCGTATCACCGTTGATCAGCACGTTATCGATCGCGTTCTGCATGGCGCGGATCGCTTGACGGCGGTAGTTCGCCACGATCGGAATCAGCGAGTCCTCGTTCAGTTCGCTTGACCAGGCAATGCGCAGCGCCAACTTTTGAGCGCGCATGGTGATCTTGGTGCTCGCCACTTTTGTTTCCGGGATCGGGTTGCTGCTGGTCAGCACCATTTGCCCTTGATCGGTCGTTTCCGACACGTAATACACGATCGGATCGGCGCTTTCGATCGGCAGCTCGTACGGGTTCGTCGGCATTTCGATCATCGAGAACAGCGGTGCGACCACGTTATCTTGCCGAACGCGCAGCCACAATTCCGCGCGCCAGCTATCCGCCACCCATTCCGCGCCATAGCCGGTTTGCCCGCTGTTGTCGAGTTCCTGCGTCTTCAAATAGCCGCGATCGACCAGCCCTTTGATCGCATCGTAGGGAAGCTGTCCGGCGTTGACAGCTTTCACGCTTTTATCGGCCAGTTCGCGATAAAACGCTTCATCAGGACGCCATTCGCGGGCAGCCAGCACATCGCACATGAACGACATATCGGCGGCGCTCAGCTCGCTGTATTTGGTGGCGCGTGTCACCGTGATTTGCGTCGCACGTGGCGATGTGTCGGCCATCGCGTTCATAGCGACGGGCAAGCGCTTGATGGGCAGGCCAGACTGCTGCAATTGCAGGCTTTTCACGGCGTCGGTGAGCGATGAAACGGTTTGCGTCAGCGTTTTGATCTCGTCCAAAGCGATCTCCTCGTTTACTTCTACAGGAAGGCTTAGCGGTTCAACGTTCAGGCCGAGCGCGGCGTAGGCGGATTTGACCGCGCCAACGCTCGTATGATAGGGCTGCGCGGGCGTGGGCGTCAGGCTCGCTTCGATCAACGGCCAACGCACGATCGCCGTACTATGTGGATCGATCGGATCGGTGCGCTTTTGTACCAGATGCGGCAAGCTGCCCGAACTCCAGCCGAGTGCGCCCTTGCCGATCAACTGCTGAATGGCCGCCAGATAGCGGTGGTGGCGATCCAACTGCGCCTCACACCACACGCCCACGCTGTCCGCGCGCAGCGTATCGATCACGCCGACGGGTGCTGTTTTGATCGCGCTGTCCAGCCCGTGATCATAAAACACGGGACGCACCGGAAACAGATCGAGGCACAAATCGGTTTGCGGCGTGAAATAATCGCCAGTCAGATCGGGCGCGGCGGCGCTGCCGAACACGATCACATAGCCGCCAATGCGCGTGCCATCATCGGACAGGGCTTTGACGGAAAACAGATCGGGCATACGGTCTTTCCCTTCCACTAACAACAAAAAAAAGCGCCCGACAGCGACGTTCCGGGATGAGTGGAAACGGCTGTCGAGCGCCAAGTTCTCGATCATGCGTGCTCGAAAGGTCGAGCGGCAGTTGTTAATGAAACCAGTTTAGCACAGATGTTCTAATTTGTCAAGGGTCAATCCCGCCCTCAACGTTCGAGTCACGATTCTTTCTCTGATAACTTAGCCTGTCGCTCGGCACGATCTTTTCGATGCTGTTCGTCACGCACCTGCACCGCTTTGACCATTTCCAGGATCATCTCCTGCGTATCCGGCGTGAGGCTATCTACAATGTTAGCGACATGATATGCAGTGTCGCCAAACGCTTTATCATTCACCTGCGCGTCTGTTAATTGAAAAAGGGTAGCAATGTCAATCTGTAAAATATCGGCTAAAACACGAATTTCGCGAATCATATCAAACGGCGTCGGGTTGCGTCCCGACTCCCATGCAGACCATGCGCCGCGCGTGATTTCTATGCCCTCGTTTTTGAGGAGATCAACCGCTTCGCCTTGCGTTAGGCCGAGCTTTTCACGCTGCTCTTTTACCAGATCATTCATTACCGTGATCAAAAACGTTCACCTTTCTACCAACGCTACTCCTATCACGTTTTGTTTATTCAAACCGACCAACAATAATTTGGGTATTGACTTTTTCGGAAACAAAAATATAATTCAATTATAGTTTCATGAAATTGAACTATCGGCATATTCATGTCGTAACGGTCAATTCAAATCTACTTTGAAAGCGCGGCGCGACCTATGGAACAGATCAGCGCCGCTAGAACATGGACATATTCTGATGAATAGTGTACAACCGAATCGTGAATCTTTCAAGCGTCCGCCAGAGCTTAAATTGCTCATGGCCCCTAAAATCGCCGGATTGTTGACTGCGCACGCCAGCCAAACATCCAATTACGTGCCGCTGCCCGCCCCCAATCGGACACTCACTTGCACGCTGCCCCGGCTTTATCAACTGAACGACGATGAACGCGAAACCTTGCGCGACGCTACTGAAGTCTTTCTGGACACCGTGATCAGTTCGCTGCTCGGCCAAATCAATGCATCAGAGCTGGTGCGCGCCACCATGTCGTTTTGTATCAAGGTCGCGCCGCCGGATACGCGCGGCCTAGCGAGCATGATCGGCTACGAGCCGGATATATCGGGAATGGTCGCACTGCGCGATCAATTTCAGGGAAATGCAAACGCGATCGCCAAAATCAAACAAGAAGCTGCAAAGCGAGATGAAGAATCCCACAAAGAGTTCCTCAAATTCAAGGCATATACCGATCGGCGGCGCAGCGAGCGACTGCAAAAAGGAGGCGCGCTGTGACCCCTGAGCAGATGGACGCCCATATCAAAGAAATTAGTGAAATATTCAACGAAGCGTTGAACGACGCATTTATCGCCGTCGATTATGGTGTTCAGATGATTGACGAACACACCGACGGCCCCGCCACGATGCGCTACGTACTCAGCGTAATCACTGAAAAGATCACGCGCATGGATGTCGAACAAGACATTACCGCTGGCTTCATGCGCTACATGCTGCGCCGAATTCTTAATGATGAGCGTGAGGTTGCTTCCCGGTCTGCGGAACGGCTGAACAAGATACAGCGACAAGGGGCCAGTGATGCGTTCGATAAAGGCTGGTGGGCACACGAGCAGTACGCCATATGTGCCGCCGAATTTCCAGATTTGGCCGATGCTTACGAAGCGCTGTATCAGGACGAAAAGCGCGCGTTCGTCGAGAAGTTCATGGCGCTTCTGAAAGCGCCGCCACCGCCCGACTGGATGACTGCGTAGCCTGATTGCTTAACCTCTCAATTCAGCAGCGCGCATTGTGTCCAGGCGAATTGATCGACCGCCGGAAAGTTGTCAAAGTGTCGCACACTATCGCCCGCCGCACTGACCACTTCAAGCGTGTAGTTAGTATCGATCGTATTCACAAAGCTAAACGCGCTGCTGTCCGGTGACCAACTGAGCTTGTCGATCCGCTTTGGTACGTTCGGCTCGATCTCGCGCAGTTGGTCGCTCCCCCAGGTGAACAGGTAGAGTTTGTCCCCACTCGATAAAAGGATGTACTTATTACCGGGTGAGATGCTCATGTTTTTAACAATCAAATTCGTTAAGTGCTGTTCACCTGTCAATATATTGACGATGACCGTG
>Ga0209511_1000624_pt1 | contig 34737 bp, 36 predicted proteins | sample SSSSmetaG_FD_184141 | JGI IMG/M metagenome (GOLD analysis project Ga0209511, IMG submission 184141) | Glacier valley bacterial and archeal communities from Borup Fiord, Nunavut, Canada, to study Microbial Dark Matter (Phase II) - ​SSSS... | ecosystem: Environmental > Aquatic > Freshwater > Ice >... | reverse complement strand
GAGAGCTACGAGAAGCACATCAAAAACCAGTTCTACGACTACAGCCCCGGCGACGTGATGGTGATTTACACCGACGGCATCTCGGAGGCCCGCGGCGGCAACGGCACCGACGAATACGGCGAAGCCCGCCTCAAGCAGCGGCTCGAAGAGAGTTATTTTCACGACGCCGACGCCATCAAGTCCTACATCCTCGACGACCTCAACGCGTTTACGCACGGCTTTCCCATTCACGACGACCAGACCCTGCTCGTCATTAAATTCAAGTCCGCTCAACCCCCGCCGACGGCCTGACGTATCGCCCCCATTATGAAAGTTACCGCGCAACCCTCCGCCGACACGCTCACCCTCCTGCTGGACGGCGAGCTCGACGCCAGCTCCGCCATCGTCCTCGACACCGAACTGGCCAAGCCCGACATTCTCAACTACCGCAAGGTGCTCGTCGATTGCGCCAAGCTCAGCTACATTTCCTCGGCGGGGCTGGGGGTATTTATTTCGCACCTGCAGCGGTTTCAGGACGCTAACGTGAAGCTGGTGTTCTTCAACATGCAGGAAAAAGTATTCAACGTGTTTGAAATTTTGGGCTTGGATGCGCTGATGACCATCGTGCCCAGCGCCACCGAGGCCGAAGCCGCCTGAGTTGAATGTGAAAAGGTGGAAATGTGCCGAGGTGAAAATGAAGCTTGCCCCGAACCAGGGCTTGCCTCCTGAGCTTCCTCCAGCGCCAATTTTTCATTGCCTCTCGCCAAAACCACATCAGCACATTTCAACCTCTTCGCATTTTCACGTCAATTAGGTGAAGTCCGTCCTCCGCATTGCTTGCTCGCGCCGCAACCTCCAGCAGGTGCGCGACTTCGTGCGCGAGTACCTGAGCAAGTACCAGTTGCCCGACATTGCCGTGAACCAAGTGGTGCTGGCCGTGGACGAAGTGGTGGCTAATTTCATCATCCACGCCAACGGCGAGGACGAAAACCAGTACCTGGACCTGCAGCTGGCGTTCGAGAACCGCGACCTGAACGTGGAAATCGCCGACCACGGCGACACTATTTTCCTGCCCGCTCCCCACCAAAGCCCCGACCTGCGCGCCTACATCCGCCAGGGCCGCAAGGGCGGCATGGGCATGGCACTGGTCAACCGCCTCATGGACCGGGTCGAGTTTTTTACCCGCGGCAACCACACGGTGTGCCATTTGAGCAAGCATCTGGCCTAAGGCGCCTGCCGGTAGCAAAACGGGCCGGGTGCCAGGCGTCCGGCCCGTTTTGCGGGCGCGGATTCTGCCCGGATTTTAGTTAATTTCGCACCGGTAATTTACTGCCTGCGCGGGTGGCTTCTTTCGGACCGGCGCCTTTGTCTCCTTTATTTTTATATGCACAAACGCATTCTGTACGCCGGCGCTGCCGTCGTGACGCTGCTGGCTGGCTGCCAAGCGGCCAAACCGGCCACTTCTGCTACCACGGCTTCGGTCGCCACCGGGCCCGCCGTTGAGACGCTGGGCACGTACCCGGTACCGGCCAACGAGTTTGCCTACGTGTACCGCAAGAACAACAGCACGGCCGCCGACTACGGCACCCGCCAAAGCGTGGCCGAGTACCTGGACCTGTACACCAACTTCCGCCTCAAGGTGCTGGAAGCCGAGCAGCGGGGCCTCGACACCACCCAGGCCTTCAAGCGCGAGCTCGACGGCTACCGCCAGCAGCTGGCCCAGCCTTACCTCACCGAGAAGAGCGTGACCGACCAGCTGGTGCGCGAAGCCTACGACCGCATGAGCCAAGAGGTGAACGCCTCGCACATCCTCATCCGTGTGGCACCCGACGCCACGCCGGCCGACACCCTGGCCGCGTACCAAAAGGCCTTGGGCCTGCGCCAACAGGTGCTGGGCGGGGCCGATTTCGCCCAGCTGGCCCGCGCCAACAGCGAAGACCCTTCGGCCAAGGAGAACGGCGGCAAGCTGGGCTACTTCACGGCAATGCAGATGGTGTACCCCTTCGAGTCGGCGGCGTACCGGACGGCCGTGGGGCAGGTGTCGGCGCCGGTGCGCACGCGCTTTGGCTACCACATCATCAAGGTGAACGACCGGCGGGCGGCGCAGGGCGAAATCAAGGTGGCCCACCTCATGATTCGCCAGAACGCCAACGCGCCCAAGGCCGACTCCCTCACGGCCAAAAAGAAGATTGACGAGCTCTACAGCCGCCTCAGGAAGGGCGAAAACTGGGACAAGCTCGTGGCCCAGTTCTCGGAGGACGCCGGCTCGGCGGCCAACGGCGGCGAGCTGCCGCCCTTCGGCACGGGCCGCATGATTCCCTCCTTTGAAGAAGTGGCTTTCAAGCTGCAAAAGCCCGGCGACATTGCCCCGCCCGTGCAAACGCCCTACGGCTGGCACGTGATTAAGCTGGTGGAGAAGCAGCCGCTGGCCAAGTTTGCCGACCTGGAATCGACGCTGAAAGGCAAAGTGTCCAAGGACTCGCGCTCGGAGCTGAACAAGGCGGCTTTTCTGAAGCGCGTGCGCCAGGAAGACCAGTTTGTGGAGAACGCCGCGGCCAAAGCCTACGCCTTCGGCAAGGCCGATACGGCGCTGGTGGCCGGCCGCTACAAATACGCGGCGCCCGCCGCAACAGGCAAAACGGCCAAGGGCGCGGCCACCGATAACTCGGCGCTGTTCACCATCAAGGGCAAGCCCTACCCGGTGAAGAACTTTTTGACCTACGCCCAGCAAAACCAGCGCCCGCGCACCGGCGCGCAGCCCGCCTTCGCCATGCAGCAGCTCTACGACCAGTACGTGGACCAGAGCCTGACCGAATTCGAAAAAAACAGCCTCGACACCAAATACGAGGACTACCGGATGCTGGTGAAAGAGTACCGCGACGGCATCCTGCTCTTCCAGCTGATGGACGAAAAGGTGTGGAGCAAAGCCATCGAGGACACCGTGGGCCTGAAAAAGTACTTCGGCGCCAACCAGGCCAAGTACCAGTGGGACCAACGCGTGCAGGGCACCGTGGTGAGCGCCGCCACGCCCGCCCTGCTGGCCCGCGTGCGAAAAGAGTTGAAAGCCGGCCGGTTCCCGGTGACCAAGAACGTGCCCAAGTCCGTGGCCTTCCGGCCCGGTACCGCCGCCCTCGCCAAAACCGGACTGATGGCCCTGGACGAAACGGCCAAGCGCATGGCGCAGGACAGCCTGATGCAGGTAACCGTCACGGGCCGGGTGAAAAAGAGCGAAAAGACTAGCCTGGCCCAGGCCCGCGCCGACACGGCCGCCCGCTACCTGCGCTCCCGCGGCGGGGTGGCCGCGCGCCGCATCCGCAAGGCGACGCTGGCGGCCCCGGCGGCCGACGGGGCCGGGCAAATAGCCCTCGTGAGTGGCAACCCCGCCGCCATCGAAGCGCAGCTAAACGAGCAAAACCCGCTGTCGGTACAAATCACCCAAAAGGTGTTTCAGAAAGGCGACAACAAGGTGATGGACGACCTGATGGCCAAAGGCCCGGGCGCTTACAATGTGCAAAAGGACGGCCGCTACTACGCCGTTACCGTTCAAAAAACGCTGCTCGCCGGCCCCAAAACCCTGGCCGAAGCCCGTGGCCAGGCCACTTCCGACTACCAGACTTACCTGGAAAAAGAATGGATTGCGCAGATGCGCGCTGCCCGCCCCGTGCAGGTGAACGAAGCCGAAGTGAAGAAGCTGGTGACGAAGTAGGCAGTGGCGCGAACTACAAAGTGCGCGCCACTGCAACCATCCCAACCCAGCGGCGCTCCTTGTTTTTGTCCGCCAACGGATTTATCGTGAAATTTGTGGGCCGGATTGCGTGTTAGCTCCGCACGGCCCTGGCCCCGGCACCCGCCCGGCGGCATTAACCACCCTTCTATGCTTGTTAAAGTGAATCGCGCCGCGGCGGCGGCCCTGCTTACGTTGTTACTGTTGGTGGCTTTTGTCCCCGCTTCCCGGGCCCAGCTGGGCATCAGCCGGCCCAAGGGCGCGCAGCTGCTCGACGGCATTGTGGTGAAGGTGGACAACCAGATTGTGCTGCAGTCGGACGTGGAAAACATTTACGTGCAGGAAGTGGCCCGCGCCGAAGGCAAAGCCCTGCCCCCTGACCTGAAGTGCAAAATCCTGCAAAGCCTGGTGCTGAACAAGCTGATGCTGGCCCGCGCCGAAGTGGACTCCGTGACCGTGACGGACCAGCAGGTGAACGGCGAGGTGGACCGCCGCATGGCCTACTTCATCCAGCAGATTGGCTCGGAGAAGCGCTTGGAAGAGCAGTACAACAAGCCCATCAAGTCGTTGAAAGACGACTTGCGGCCGCAAATCAAGGACCAGCTCACCCAGCAAAAAATGCAGGAAACCATCACCGGCAAGGTGAGCGTGACCCCGCGCGAGGTGGCCCAGTATTTCAGCCGGGTGCCCAAGGACAGCCTGCCCTACTTCAGCACCGAGGTGGAAGTGGGCCAGATTGTGGTGCCGGCCCAGGTGAACGACAAGGCCAAGCAGGCCGCCATCGCCAAGCTTAACGACCTGCGGGCGCAGGTGCTGGCCGGGGCCGATTTTGCCACCCTGGCCAAGGCCAATTCGCAGGACCCCGGCTCGGCCAAGGAGGGCGGCTACCTGGGCTTTTTTAAGCGGGGCGAACTGGTGCCGGAGTACGAAGCCGCGTCGATGAAGCTGGAGCCGGGGCAGATGTCGCCGGTGGTGCAGTCGCAATTTGGCTTCCACCTCATTCAGTTCATCGAGCGCAAGGGCAACACCTATTCCACGCGCCACATCTTGCTGAAGCCCGAAACCGGCGCGGCCGATGCCAGCGCCTCGGCCAAAACGCTGACCATGCTGCGCCGCCAGATTCTGGCCGACAGCCTCAGCTTTGCCAAAGCGGCCAAGGACAACTCCTCGGACAAGGAGAGCAGCGGCAACGGGGGCTTGCTCAAGAACCGCCAGGACGGCGGCTCGCGCATGGCCCTCGACAAGCTCGACCCGGCCATTTTCTTCACCATCGACACCATGAAGGTGGGCCACATCACCCCGCCCCTGCCCTACCGCACCGACGACGGCAAGGACGCCATGCGCATCCTGTGGCTCAAGTCGAACACCCCGCCCCACCAAGCCAACTTGCAGGACGACTACCAGAAGATTGCCGGCGCTGCCCTGAACGAAAAAAAGAACAAGGCCCTGGATGAATGGTTTCTGAGGAACCGCGGCACGGTGTACCTGGAAATTGCTCCGGAATACGCCCAATGCAAGGTGCTGGACGTGGCGGAGAAATAACCCATGTCCCTCCTCCCTGTCATCCTGAGCGCGGCGAAGGACCTTATCACGTTCGCGGTAGTTTGAGTTACTGCAAACTGTTCATCGGTGATACGGTCCTTCGCTCCACTCAGGATGACAGCTTTTTTAGTTTAGCTCACTCTTCCGAATGGCTCAATATACTTCCGACAAAGAAGCCGCCGATGCCCTGGCCGCCGCCTTCCAGCAGCTGCGCCAGGAGATTGGCAAGGTCATCGTGGGGCAGGACGAGGTGGTGCGGCTCGTGCTCACAGCCGTGTTTTCGCAGGGCCACAGCTTGCTGGTGGGCGTGCCCGGCCTGGCCAAAACCCTGCTGATTCAAACCATTGCCGACTCCCTGGATTTGTCGTTCAACCGCATCCAGTTTACGCCCGACCTGATGCCTTCCGACATCGTGGGCTCGGAAACGATGAACCAGCAGCGGGACTTCCACTTCGTGAAAGGGCCGGTGTTCGCCAACATCATTCTGGCCGACGAAATCAACCGCACGCCGCCCAAAACCCAGGCCGCGCTGCTCGAAGCCATGCAGGAATACGCCGTGACGGTGGCCGGGCAGCGCTACCCGCTGGCGCGCCCGTTCTTCGTGCTGGCCACCCAGAACCCCATCGAGCAGGAAGGCACTTACCCGCTGCCCGAAGCGCAGCTCGACCGCTTCATGTTCAACATCGAGCTGGGCTACCCCAGCTACGCCGAAGAGCTGAGCATCGTGAAGAACACCACTTCCAACCGCAAGCCCACCGTGAACAAGGTGCTGCACGCGGCCGAGATTCAGGCGTTTCAGGAGCTGGTGCGGCGCGTGCCGGTGGCCGACAACGTGGTGGAGTACGCCGTGAGCTTGGTGCATAAAACCCGCCCCGGCACCGAGCGTGCCGCGGCCCGCGCCACCCAGCTGCTGGAGTGGGGCGCCGGCCCCCGCGCTTCGCAGCACCTCATTGTGGGGGCCAAGTGCAACGCCCTGCTCAACGGCAAGTACTCGCCCGACATCGAGGACGTGCGCGCCGTGGCCGTGCCCATCCTGCGCCACCGCCTCGTGCGCAACTTCAAAGCCGAGGCCGAAGGTGTAGGCGTGGAGCAAATTGTTCGCGAATTACTGTAGAAACCGGCCGTCACCCTGACAAAATCACAATGGAAGCCCAAGCCTACTACCAGCAATTTGAGCGCAACGTGCGCATCGTCCTCGATGCCCTGGCCGCCGGCCTCGACCTGCGCACCACCAGCCTCGACACCAGCTTGCCCATTGAGGTGTACGTGCTGTGCGAAGTGCTGAACCAGGGCGCCGGCGAAGGGTTTACCCTCACCGCCACCGGCGTGGCGCGGCTGGCCGAATTCCAGCAGCAGTTCATGAAGCACGAGGGCCAAACGCTGGCCGCCATGCAGCGCGTGCTGGCCGACAAGCGCGGCACGATGCGCACGCCCGAAGGCCGCGTGCTGGTCAAGGAAATGCTCATCCGCCGGCTGGAATTCTTCAACGAAGCCGCCCGCCAGGTGAACGTGATGCGCACCCAACAAGCCCTGGGCAGCCCCAGCCAGTACGCCTGACGCTGCGCTCAATGAGGAACGAGGAACTGTCATCCTGAGCATTCTGCGTTTAAAGCAAAGACGAAGGACCTTGTCGTGCCTGAACAGCGTGCAGTAACTTCACCCTTTGCGAACGTGAGAAGGTCCTTCGCAAGCTCAGGATGACAGTTCCTCATTCTTCGTTACAGATGCTGCCCCGCGCACCGCTGCTCACCGCCCGCCTCTGCCTGCGCCCCTACGAACCGGCTGATGCCGACGGCTTCTTCGCCCTGCTCGATGCCGACCGGGCCCGCTTCCGCCCCTCGTTTCCCGACCGCCTGCAGGCCGTACGCTCCGCCACCGACGCCGCGCTGACCATTCGGGCCTTCACCCAGGACTGGCAGTCGGGGCGTTTCTACGTGTTTGGCATCTGGCACCGGGTCCAGCATTCCTACCTCGGCGATATTTGCCTCATGCCGCAGGCCCGGGGCCAGGCCGAAATTGGCTACTACCTGGCCACCGGGGCCGAAGGCCACGGCTACGCCCGCGAAGCCCTGGCCGCCGTTGTGGCGTTTGGGTTTGGCCCCGTGGGCAGCCAGCGCCTGCTCATCCGCTGCTACGCCAACAACCCCCGCGGCCAGGCCGTGGCCCGCGCCGTGGGGTTTGAGGTCGAAGCGCCGCCCAAGCGCCCCCAATGGTTTCGCAACAGCAACGACCTGAGCAGCATCCGCCGCTTTTGGCTCACCCGCCACGCCTAAGTTCCGGCCGTGGCCCAACCCACTGGGGCGGCCCCGCGGCTACTGCCCCACGCGCACGCGCTGGCCCACGTTTCCCAATAGCCACTCCTGCCGGAAATTCAAGTAGATGCCGAACGAATAGTCCAGCAGCCGGGCATTGAAGTCAAACACCGGCTCTACCCGCGCCGTGAGCGCGGCCGCGTCGGAGATGCGGAAGTCGTGCAACAGCCGCACGAGCAGCAGGCGCCGCTGGCGGTCTAGAAATTCCGGGTTCGACACCGTGCGCGAGGCGCTCTGGTACAAGTCGCCCCCCAACGGCGAAATGAAGCGCGAGCCCTGCCAGTAACTCAGCATCACGTCGGCGTACCGGGTTTCGAGGGTGGTGTTCAGGTACAGGCCCCGGCCGTACCTGAAGGGAAATTGACCCGCCGTAAAGGAATAGTCCTGGAAGCCGAGCACGTAGCCGCTGAGCCGCAAGGCCCGCACGGTGGCCCCGGCCAGTTGGCGCCGCGCTTCAAGTCCCAGGGCCTCGTTGAAGGCCGTTTGCAGGGGCTTATTCAGCGTATCAATTTGTCCGCCGTGGTGAATGGCCGTGAATTGAAACGGCACCGCCACCTGCCACCGGCTGCCGTCGCGGCCGAGGCGGTAGCTGCTGCTCACGCCCCCCGCCACTTCTTCCTGGTAGTTGCTGAAACGGTACTGCTGGCGCTGCCAGTCTACCCATTCTTCCACAAACAGCCTGGCACCTTGGTAACGGTATTGCGCGCCTTCCTCCAGCGGGTTCAGCATCGCCCGCTCGAAGTTGAACAGCGGCTCGATGTAGTCGTGGTGGAGGTGGGGCCGGATATTGCCCAGTATTACCTGTTGCTTGCCTTTGGTCCAGGTAGCCCGGAACGTGGGGCGGACTTGCTGCAGCACCGGATTGCCAAAGTCTTTCCACAGAAACACACCGGCTTCCAAGCGCAGGTCCTTGGTCGGGTAATAAACGAGTTGCGGATTCAGCTGCGTGCCGTACAGCGTGTAGCCGTCGACAATCTTGTTGAAGTATTCGTTGTCTTTGAAAAAATTGAAGGCGTTTAGGGCGAGCCGCAGGTCTCCTGCTTCACCCGGTGCGGCCGCGCGAAGCGTGCTTACCGTCGCCGAGTCAGTCGTTTTGCCTGCGTCACTCAGCAATTTACCTATTTCGCCCTGGGAGCCTGGCCGCCCGGGCACAGGACTCGTAAACGCCCGATTATCCAACTGCGCTCTGGCTTCTCCCACTCTAATTAGCACAGCTGCGAGAGCAACTAATATTTTTAGATAAATCCGCATATATTTCGCCTTTCAACGGCACCAAACCTTTGACCTTTGTGTTAGAAAAAGCCGCCGCAAAAGGGCCCGTTTGGGACTTTTACTGCAGAATAGATTTATTCGATTGCGGCCCGGCCAAAACCCTTAACTTTACCAAACCTAATCCCTTTTTCTCAAACACCCCCTCATGGCACTAGCTACCAAAGCGGCACCCAAAGCCGAAAGAGTTGAAAAGGCGGAAGTCAACACCGCGGCCGAAAAAATGAAAGCCTTGCAGCTCACGCTCGACAAGTTGGACAAAGCTTACGGCAAGGGCACGGTGATGAAGCTCTCCGACAACAAAGTGGCCGACATTCCGAGCATCAGCACGGGCTCGCTCTCGCTCGACATCGCGCTGGGCATCGGCGGGGTGCCCCGCGGCCGCGTCATCGAGATTTACGGCCCTGAGTCGTCGGGCAAAACCACGCTCACCCTGCACATGATTGCCGAGGCACAGAAGAAAGGCGGCATGGCGGCCTTCATCGATGCCGAGCACGCCTTCGACAAATCCTACGCCGAGAAGCTGGGCATCGACACCACGAATCTGCTCATCGCCCAGCCCGACAACGGCGAGCAAGCCCTCGAAATCGCCGACCAGCTGATTTCCTCGGGTGCCATCGACATCATCGTGATTGACTCCGTGGCCGCCCTCGTTCCCAAAGCCGAGCTCGAAGGCGACATGGGCGACTCGAAGGTGGGCCTGCACGCCCGCCTCATGAGCCAGGCCCTGCGCAAGCTCACCGGCACCATCAACAAAACCGGCTGCTGCTGCGTGTTCATCAACCAGCTCCGCGAAAAAATCGGCGTCATGTTCGGCACCCCCGAAACCACGACCGGCGGCAATGCCCTGAAGTTCTACGCCTCGGTACGCCTCGACATCCGCCGCATCGGCCAAATCAAGGAGGACAAGGACAACGTGACCGGCAACCGCACCAAGGTGAAGGTGGTGAAGAACAAAGTCGCGCCGCCATTCAAGGTGGTCGAGTTCGACATCATCTACGGCCAGGGCATTTCGAAAGTCGGCGAGATTGTCGACCTCGGCGTCGACATGGGCATCATCGGCAAGTCGGGCTCGTGGTTCAACTACGGCGAGACCAAAATCGGGCAGGGCCGCGAAGCCGTGAAAACCCTGCTGCTCGACAACCCCGAGCTGGCCAACGAAATCGAAGCCAAAATCCGGGCCATGGCCAAGGGCGACGACGCCGTCATTCCCGTGGACATGAGCGGCCCCGAGGACGGCGACGACACGCTGTAATTCTAGCCAAAGGGCACCAATTCCGTGTCATTTAATTTCTGCAAGCAAAGCCCGTTGCAATCCGCAACGGGCTTTTTTACGTCCGTACCTTTGCGGCGCGCCGGCGCTGGCACTCCGTTTGTTTTAGCCCGGTCGGTTATCTACTTCATCCGTTTTATGAACCGCCGCTGGCTCTTTTTTACCCCCGTTTTTCTGGTAGTATTGGCCGCCGCACAACTGCCGCTGGGCCCCGGCGATGCCGTGCGCAGCATTCCGCAGTCGAGCTTCGGGCGCGGCGAAACCATTAAGTACACCGTGCACTACGGCCTCATCAACGGGGGCGAGGCCACCGTGGAAACCGGCGGCAGCCTGGAGCGCGTGAACGACCGGCCCTGCTACAAGGCCACGGTGAGCGGACGCACCACCGGCTCGTTCGACTTTTTCCTGCGCATCCGCGACCAGTGGCGCGCCTACATCGACACGACCAGCATCCTGCCCCTGCGCGCCCAGCGCGACATTGCCGAGAAAAACTACCGCAAGAAGGAAACCGTTGATTTCGACCACATCCACGACGTGGCCGACGTGCAGGTGCACGACAAAGACAATCCCAAACGCACCTCGGTGAAGGTGGCCAACAACACTTTGGAGCTGGTGAGCGGCTTTTATTACCTCCGCACCGTCAACTTCGACAAAATGCGGGTGGGCGACGTCATCAAAATGCCCGGCTACTTCGACGGCGACAATTTCCTGCTTGAGGTAACGTACAAGGGCCGCGAAATAGTGGAAACGAAGGCCGGCGACGTTCATGCCTTCAAGCTGGTGCCCAAGATGCCCAACAACAAGCTGTTCCGGGGCGAAAACGCCATTTCGGTGTACCTCTCCGACGACCGCAACAAGATTCCGGTGCTGTTTCAGGCCGAGATGTTCGTGGGCACGGTGAAGGTGGACATGGTGCGCTACCAGGGCCTGCGGGCCCGGTTGAACCTGGTGAACTGAGGGCCGGGCGCCTCGCCCGCCGTCACATAATCGTAACATCGCCCGCGCCCCGCAACGCGGTACTTTTGCACCAGCAACATTTTGCTTCACCTAAGCCCCCGTGCCGTGACTGCGCCCAAATCCGCCGTGTACAAGATTCTTGTGGTTGACGATGACCCGGACATCGTTGAGCTGTTGGAGTTCAACCTGAAGAAGGAGGGGTACGAAACGGCTTCCGCCTCCGACGGCCGCAAGGCCCTGGACGTGGCCGCCACCTTCAACCCCGACATCATCCTGCTCGACGTGATGATGCCCAACCTCGACGGCATTGCCGCCTGCCGCCTGTTGCGCGAGCAGCCCAAGTTCAAGGACACGTACATCCTGTTTCTCACGGCCCGCGCCGAAGAATTCTCGGAAGTGGCCGCCTTCGAGGCCGGCGCCGACGACTTCATCGCCAAGCCCATCAAGCCCCGCGCCCTGCTCGGCCGCCTGGCCGCCGTGAAGCGCCGCGACCAAGACCCCCACGCCGCCATCGACGCCATCGACATCAACGGCCTGCGCATCGACCGTACGGGCTTTGCCGTGTACCAGGAAGGCAAAAAAATCACCCTTCCGAAGAAGGAGTTCGAGCTGCTGGCCTTTCTGGCCGCCTCGCCCCACAAGGTATTCAACCGCGAGGAGTTGCTCCAGAACATCTGGGGCAACGACGTGTTTGTGCTGGCCCGCACCGTGGACGTGCACGTGCGCAAAGTGCGCGAAAAAGTGGGCGACCACCACATCCAAACCATCAAGGGCGTGGGCTACAAGTTCAACGCGGACTAACGTAAGACGGTCATCGTCTGTCATCCTGAGCTTGCGAAGGACCCTATCACGGCTGAACAACCCGTTCTGGCGTGGCAAGGTCCTTCGCAAGCTCAGGATGACTTATTTTCACCCGCCCAGCCCTTCGATACCATGACCCTGTCTTCCCGCACCATCGCCCTTCTCATCGCGCTGCTGGTGGCGGGCGTGCTCACGGCGTACGCTTCCATCGGGCCGGCCCTGCCGTTTCGGGAGGCGGTGCTGGCGGCGGGCGCCACGGTGGCGGCGTGCTTTCTGCTGGTGTACCTGGCCTTTGAAGCCTTGCTGTTTCGGGAAATCAACGGCATTTACGCGGGGCTGGAGCACGTCAAGCGCAAGGAGTTCAAGAAGCTGAGCAACAAGTTCCTGTTTCGGCCCGAGCCCGTGAAGCGCGTGCGCGACGAAATCCTGCTCATGGCCGAGCGCCGCCAGCAGGAACTCGACGAGCTGGTGCGGCTGCAGGCCCTGCGCCGCGAGTTTCTGGCCGACGTTTCGCACGAGCTAAAAACCCCGCTTTTTGCCGCCCAGGGGTTCGTGCACACCATTCTGGACGACGACGACGACGACATCGACGTGGCCACCCGGCGCAAGTTCCTCGCCAAAGCCGCCGCCAGCCTCGACACGCTGGACGCCCTGGTGCAGGACCTGGTCACCATTGCGCAGCTCGAAAAAGGCGTGGTGCGGATGCGCCGCCAGCGCTTCGACCTCATCGCCTTGGTGCGCGAGATTTTTGAGTTGCTGGAGCAGCAGGCCGCCCGCCGCGGCGCCGCGTTGGAACTGTTTCCGCCCACCCTGCCGGCCGAATTGCTGGTGGTGGCCGACCGCAACCGCATCCGTCAGGTGCTGGTAAACCTGATTGACAACGCCATCAAATACGGCCGCGAGCGCGGCCGGGTGGTGGTGGCGCTGGTGGAAAGCGGCCGCTCGGTGCGCATTGCCGTGCGCGACGACGGCGCCGGCATTGCCCCCGAGCACCAGTCGCGCATCTTCGAGCGGTTTTACCGCATCGACAAAAGCCGCTCGCGGGACTCGGGCGGCTCGGGGCTGGGGCTGGCCATCAGCAAGCACATCGTGGAAGCCCACAAGTCCAGCATTCACGTCAAAAGCATCGTGGGCGAAGGCACCACGCTCGAATTCAAGCTCAGCAAGTCCAAAGCCACGTCTTAGCGCCGTGCGGGGCCGTCGTACCTTCGGGCTTCCTTATGAAGCTTCCCCATTTTTCCGACCTTGTTATTTTTGAGAACGACGACTACCTCGTCGTCAACAAGCCGCCGTTTCTGGCCACGCTCGATGAGCGGGTGGGCGGGGCGCCCAACATGCTGCGCCTGGCCCGCCAGCAGCACGACGACATCCAGGCCGCCCACCGGCTCGACCGCGAAACCAGCGGCGCCCTGGCCTTCGCCAAACACCCCGCCGCCTACCGCCACCTCGCCATGCAGTTCGAGAATCGCGAGGTGAAAAAGGAGTACCACGCCGCCGTGTGGGGCACCCCGCAGTTCGATAACCAAGTGGTGGAGCGCAGCATCGAAACCACCACCCGCGGCAAGGCCCGCCTCGCCTACAAAGGCAAACCGGCCGAAACGCACTTCACCACGCTGGAGACGTTTACCCGCCATGCCCTCATCCGCTGCGAGCCCATCACCGGCCGGATGCACCAGATACGCCTGCACCTGATGTACTTGCAGGCCCCCATCATCGGCGACAAGGACTACGGCGGCGAGGATTTTTTTCTCTCTTCGCTGAAGAAGAAGTTCAACTTAAAAGACGGCGAAGAAGAGCAGCCGTTCATTAAACGGTTTGCCCTGCACGCCCTGCGGCTGCAGTTTGCCGGCTTGCAGGGCGAAGACATTTCGGTGGAAGCGCCCTACCCCAAGGACTTTCGGGTGCTGGTGGAGGCGCTGCGGCAGCACCAGTAAGCTATTGAGCCGGCCGGACCAGACCACTGGTTTACAGGAATATTTTCCGGCGTTCCGTTTGGCTATTTCCCCGAAAATCAGTACCTTTGTGTCCGTTTTTCCCGAAGCCCAACCGGCTTGGGCTTCTTATTCAATAGTTTAGCATACCTTTTTTTCGACTCATGGACCACCTGAGCTTCAAGACGACCCACGTCAGTAAGGCCAACGCCCAGAAGAGCTGGGTTATCGTAGACGCCAGCGTCGCCCCGCTGGGCCGCGTGTGCTCGCAGATTGCCAACATCCTGCGCGGCAAGCACAAGCCTTCGTTCACCCCCAACGCGGATTGCGGCGACCACGTCATCGTGCTCAACGCCGACAACCTGCGCGTGACAGGCAAGAAAATGACCGAGAAGGTTTACATCACCCACTCGGGCTACCCCGGCGGCCAGAAGCGCCGCACCGTGCGCGAGCAGATGAACCGCGACTCGCGCCGCGTCATCGAGCACGCCGTGAAGGGCATGTTGCAGGGCAACAAGCTCGGCGCCGCCCAGTACCGCAACCTGTACGTGTACGCCGGCATGGAGCACCCGCACGAAGCCCAGCAGCCGGTTGCCATCGAACTAAAAAACCTCTAATTCTTCAATGTGGGAAATGTGGCAATGTGAAAATATGGAGAATTAACCCCTGTTTTCATTTTTCACATTCCTCACATCAAGCACATTTTCACATTTTTTTAACCTAATGGCAATTACCAACACCTCTGGTAGAAGAAAAACCTCGGTGGCCCGCATTTACATGCAGGCCGGGCAAGGGAATATCACTATCAACGACCGGGACATGAAAGCGTACTTCAGCAACGAGTTGCTGGAAAACGTCGTGAACCAACCCCTCGCAATTCTTGAGCAAGTCGGCCAGTACGACATCAAGGTGAACGTGAAGGGCGGCGGCATTTCGGCCCAGGCCGAGGCCATCCGCCTGGCCATCACCAAGGCCCTCGTGAGCGACAACGCCGAGACCCGGCCCGCCCTCAAAAAGGAAGGCTTCCTGACCCGCGACCCGCGGATGGTGGAACGCAAAAAATTCGGCAAGCGCAAGGCCCGCCGCTCGTTCCAGTTCTCGAAACGCTAAAACCAGGAGGATTTTATCATGGCCCAGACCACCTATAAAGACCTGCTCGACGCAGGTGCCCATTTTGGCCACCTCACCCGCAAGTGGGACCCCAAAATGGCGCCGTACATCTTCATGGAGAAGAACGGCATTCACATCATCGACCTCAACAAAACCCTGGTTTCGCTGGAGTACGCCTCCACCGCCATTCGCAACATCGCGAAAAGCGGCCGCAAAATCATGTTCGTGGCCACTAAGAAGCAGGCCCAGGAAATTGTGACCACCGAAGCCGAGCGCCTCAAGATGCCCTTCGTGACCGACCGGTGGCTGGGCGGCATGCTCACCAACTTCGCCACCGTGCGCAAGTCGCTGAAGAAGATGTCGACCATCGACAAGATGGTGAAGGAAAACACGGCCTACGCCGCCCTCGCCAAGCGCGAGAAGCTGATGATGAGCCGCGAACGCGAAAAGCTCGACCGCGTGCTCGGCGGCATCGCCGACCTCGGCCGCCTGCCCGCCGCCCTGTTCATCGTGGACGTGAAACGCGAGCACATCGCCGTGAAAGAAGCCCACAAGCTGGGCATCCCGGTGTTTGCCATGTGCGACACCAATTCGAACCCCGAGCTGGTGCAGTTCCCGATTCCGGCCAACGACGACGCCTCGAAGTCCATTCAGCTCATCGTGAGCGCCATTGGCAAGGCCATTGAAGACGGCTTGTCGGAGCGCAAAGTTGACAAAGAGGACGCCGACCGCAAGGAAACCGACGAGGCCGCCATTGCCGAAAAAACGGCTGCTGACGAGGAATAATTCTTTCTTCGCTCTTTGAAAAAAGGGAACCTTCGAGTAGCTAGGCTCCGGGGGTTCCCTTTTTCTTTTTCCTGAATTCCAACTCAACAACCTTTTCTCTAATGGCCGCTATTACCGCCGCAGACGTGAATAAACTCCGCACCATGACCGGTGCCGGGATGATGGATTGCAAAAAAGCCTTGGTGGAAGCCGACGGCGACTTCGAAGCTGCGCGCGACATTCTGCGCAAGCACGGCCAGAAAATTGCCGACAAGCGCGCCGAAAACGAGACGTCTGAAGGCCTCGTGCTGGTGAACGTGAGCGAAGACGGCACCAAAGGCAAGCTGGTGGCCCTGGCTTGCGAAACCGAATCGGTGGCCAAAGTGGCTAACTTCCGCGAGCTGGCCCAGCAAATTCTGGACACGGCCGTGCGCATCGACGCCGGCACGAAGGAAGACATCCTCGCCGCCAAAGCGGCGGACGGCCTGACTTTGCAGGAGCACGTGACCGACCTGATGGGCAAAATCGGCGAGAAGCTGGAGGTAACTTACGCTACGCTGACCGCAGAGAAAGTGGCTTCCTACATCCATTCCGACAGCAAAAAGGCCGTGCTTGTGGGCCTGAAGAACGTGGGCTCGGCCGACGCGGCGGCCGTGGGCCGCGACGTAGCCATGCAAATTGTGGCCATGAAGCCCGTTGCCGTGGACAAAGACGGCGTGGACTCGGCGACGGTGGAGCGTGAAATCGAAGTGGGCAAAGAGCAGGCCCGCACCGAAGGCAAGCCCGAGGCCATGCTGGAGAAAATTGCCCAGGGCAAGCTCAACAAATTCTACAAAGAGAATACCCTGCTAAACCAGGAGTTTGTGAAAGACAACTCGATGACCATCGCCCAACTGCTCGACAGCAAGTCGAAAGGCATGACGGTGTCGGACTTCAAGCGTGTGGCTATCGGCGCTTAATTGCGGTTTTTAGCTAAATTGAAAGCCCCGCCGGCATTGTGCCGGCGGGGCTTTTCTTTGTGGCTATGAACATTGCTATTCAAACGTCTAGTGTGTTGTCACGAGCCGTAGTTATACTGGCTATTATCGTTGGCACACTGTTTATAAATGGGTTTATAGTGGCGTGGCTGTGGGCTGAAGGGGTTGATTTCGCTACGATGGACATAGGAGGGTCTGACTTTCAGATAAATCCACTTCCTGTTAGCTACAAATGGTTGCTATGCGCAGTATTCGTAGCTAAAATTGGGCTGCTAGTGTACTTGTTGGCGAAGGGCATACGGCAATGTGCCGCGAGTTTCGCGGTAGGGGCTGCCGTACCTATGGGCTACCTGATTAGGATTTTGGTATCAGCGTGACCGAACGCATTATTGCCGCGCCCAAGCCCGGACCCGCGCTTTGGCGTTCTCGCGGATGTTCATGTAGAACAAGCCATAATCGGCGATGTGGAAGGAGTGGCGCAGCTCGGGGCGGCCGGGGAGCAGGAAACGCGGGTAGCCGCCGGGCTTGGGTGGGGTAATCCAGAGCAGGCCGCGGTGGATTTTGGCGTCGGTGACGTGCGGGTCGAGGCGCTTGAAATCCATACCGACGCCGCCGCGATTGAGAGCCGCGGGAGCTACCAAGGTGTCGAGCGTCCAGGTGAGGGGATTGGTGGCGACGAAGGGATGGAAGGGCGGAAAGTCGTGGCCGGTAGCCACGGAGTTGTAGCTGATGAAGCAGCCAGTGGCCAGCGAATCGGGGCAGGGACGGATAGTTTGGTACTCGTCGGGCTTCACTTTGAAGCCGATGAGGTAGGCGGCTACGAGCTGGCGGCGCAGCTTGGGGTCGTGGTCGAAAAACTCGTGGAGGAGGCGCGTGGCGTGGGCGGTGCCCTGGCTGTGGCCGGCGATGATGATGGGACGGCCTTGGTTGTAGTGCGCGAGGTAGAACTGGAAAGCAGCTTTTACGTCAGCATAGGCCAAGTCAAGCGCTTTTTGGCCGTTGGGGGTTTGCTCGTCGAAGAAAGAATAGAGCGTGGCCTGGCGGTAGCGCGGGGCATAAATGCGGCCGGCGGTGTTGAAGGCACTGGCTTGGTGACGGATGGTGCTGCGGTCGGTGAAGCGGTTGAGGCGGCCCTTGCTCAGGTCGGCGTTCCAGGAGGCCGGGCGGTAGAACGTGGTGGGGTGGACGAAGAACACATCGGCCGCGGCGGCGGCTTGTCCGTCGCGCAGGCCCGACTGGTAGGGCACGGCGTCGGCGGAATCGCGGCGGGTGGGCAGGGCAGCCCAGCAGCTGTCCTGGGCGTAGTCCGGGCCGGTAGCGGGCGCGTACGCCACAAAGTCGTGGCGGGGTTTGAGAAGGTTGAGGCAGGAACTGAGTGGCAGCAGCGGCAGGAGGAACAGCAGCAGGCAAAAGTAGCGGAGGGGAGTTTCTAACACGAGTATAATTTTTACTTTAGCCCGTCATGCTCATCTGGTGTCCGCCGGTCGAAGCATCTCCACCGCAACAATAACGATGATTAGTTGCGCAGTAGACATGCTCCGACCAGCGGACGCCAGATAAGCATGACGGGCTATCCATTAAATAGCAACCGGCCAATGCCTCAACTTGCGAGGCTCGCCGGCTTCGTCGTACAACAGGCTCATGGGCGCGGCGGGTTTGGCCACCACATCGGCCAGGGAGATGTGCCACCGCTGCCACATTTCGGCCAAAGCCTGGGTGTAGGCGCTGTTTTCCCAAGGGTTGAAGACGGCGCCCGTTACGTCGTCAAGCAAGGCATCAAACACCAACGTGGTATCGCCAGGACGCGGAGTGCGCGGGTAGATGTCGGGCACCACGTGCAGCAAGTGGGCGGCGTAGTACACGCGGGCTTTGAATTCCGCGATTTGCACGGGGTGCAGCGGGCGTTGCGCATCGGCGTAGACCTGGCCCATGGCCTGGCCCACGAGGCCGATATCCACCAGGCAGGCCACCAGCACGGCCTCGTCGAGCTTGATGCTGAAGACGAGCGTGTTCAGGTCGTCGTCGTATTCAAAAGGCGTCACGTCTTCCGCCGGGTCGGCTTCGAGCACAAACACGGAGCCGGGCACGAAATCGGCGTACTCGGTGGGCACGCGCAGGCCCTGCAGCAACTGGAAAAACGCTTGGAAGCGGCGGACCAGCGCGGCGTTCTCCGCCAGCGGGTACCGGGGCTTTATCAGGGGCTCGAACTCGTTCAGCAGCTCGGTGATGAAGATGCCGTAAAACATCTTGCCCATCCACAGGAAAAGGACGTCGTCGCCCAAGGCGCGCAGGGCGGCGGGGCCCAAGGCGGCAGCGGTTTCGACTTGTTTTTCCAGGGCAATAATCCGCGCCTGCGCCGCCGGACTGGCGGGCAAGCGCAGGTCGCGGATGCGCACGGTGCGCTGGTCGAGCAGTTGAATGGGCCGGTCGGCCAGCCCGTAGCGGGCTTGCAGCCACTCGGCAAACACGGGAACGGTATCGGCCGGGCCCACGGGCTGGCCGCTCAGAAAACAGGTATCGGGGCCAAACCGCATTCCGTCGAACGGGTCATAAGGCAGGAGGTCGGCGGGGGAAAGCGGGGACATAAAAGGCAATAGCGCGAACCGCAAAGTTCGCGCTACATCAGACTAAAATCGTTGCGCGGCGCCGGCCGCCGGCCTTAACGGGAAAGCGAAGAACCGGCCTTGATGAGCAGCTTGCTCAGGTTGCCGAGCGGAGCACTGTAGCCCCCGCCGGCTTCTTCGGCCACTTTGGCGGTTTCGGCGCCGAGGCTGGCCAGTATTTCGGCGATGTCGTGGGCGGGCGTTTTGGCATCGGCCAGCAGGGCGCCGAGCTGTTCCATTTCCTGTTTGATTTTGGCCAGGCCCGGGCGCTCCGTTACCGCGAGCACGGCCGTCCAACGTTCAATTTCGGTGCGGCCCTGCTGGCCCGAATTCTTGGGCGTGCCGGCGGTGAGCAGGGTGATGGTGTCGTCGAGCAAGGCAGTATTTTGCTGGTCACTCACGGCCATGGGCACTTCGGGGGTGACGGGCGTTAGCGGCGTGGAGGCGGTGGAGTCCATGGAAAACGGGATGAGGCGAATACGTAGGGCTATACTCGCCCCGGCTCGAAAAAGTTAGCACGCCGGCTTTCGACGGCCGCGGGTTACCTTTTCGCCGAGGATTGATTAAGTGGCATTCGTTCACCTTCAATGCCAATTTCCATGAAAATGTCTCTCAAAACCCTGTTTGTGGCCGCCACCGTCGCCCTCACCGCCACGGCCTGCGACCAAACCAAAACCACCGAAACCAAGTCGGCCGACGGCACCACCACTGCTACCGTCACCACCGACAGCACCGCCACCACGGCCACCGAAGCCGGCGCCGCCGCCGGGGCTGCCGTCGACAACGCTTCGGCCAAAATGAAAACAGGGGCCGAAGAAGCCGGCGCCAAAATGGACGCAGCAACCGCCAAAATGGGCGAGAAAATGGATGCCGCCGGCGCCAAAATGGATGCCGCTGGTGCCAAGATGGATGCCAAAATGCAAGCCGCCGGCAAGAAGCTGGACGCCATGGGCGACGCCGCCGCCAAATCGGCAGAGCAAACCAAAGAGAACATGAAAGCAGCGAGCAAAAAGTAAGCGCCGTACTGAGTCAAACTGCTCAAAAAAAGCCCGTGCGCCCGCGCACGGGCTTTTTTGCGGTACCGGCCTACAAACCGGCCACTTCCAGCAGCACTTCGTAGTACGGGCGCCCCAACATGCGGGCCCGCAGCCAGGCGTAGAAGCCCATCGATTGCAACTCTTCGCGGTCCAGGGGCTGGAAGGTGGGCAACACGGCCACGCGCGCGGCAAAGTCGGGCCGGCGGGCCACGGCCGGGTCGTCGATGACTTCGTGCACAAGTTCGAGAAAGCACAGCACGTAGCGGTAGGGGCCGCCCACCGGCACGGCGGGCACGGCGGGTGGGCCGGCCGCTTCGGTCCCGGCCGGCACGGCTGGAAACTGCTCGCGCAGGCTGCGCCCCATGGCTTTGAGGCGGCTCAAGGCCAGGTCTTCGTGGCCCAGCTCCAGCTGCACGAACATCTCGGCCATGGTTTTATTCAGCAGCCATTCCAGGCCCAGGTGCTCTTCCAGCCAATGGTCGGTGCGGCCGACGCGCAGCAGGGCGTGGTTGGCCTTGGTAAAATTGCCTTCGGCGAAGTGATGAAACACCAACTGCAGCCGGGCGGTGAGCTCCTCGACCAGCGGCAGCGGGGGCGTGGCCTGCAGAGCTGCTTCGAGCAGGGCAATGCCTTCGGGGTTGCGGCGCTGGAAAGCCATGTTGGCGGCCAGCAGAAAGGTGAAGCGGGGCGCAAACTCGCTGAATTTACGCCCCGGCGCCGCCTGGATGAGCGCCCGGCCCTGCTCCAGGTACGCCATCGATTCGGCGAAGTGCCGGGACCGGTACAGCGCGTGCGCCAGCATATAGAGCAGCCGCAGCTGGTAGCTGCGCTGGGCCGGCGCAAAGCCGTGGCGGCGCTCCATGAGGCGGTAGCACCGCTCGATGTAAGCGGCGAAGGTGGCAAAGTCGCGGCGCACCAGCATGGCGCTGCGGGCGATGGACATGAGCCGGCACAGCAGCGACGGCGAGCGGGCGAAGGCCTCCTGCAGGTCGTACTCCACCAGAATGTCGTGCATCAGGGCGTCGAGCGGCGCGGCGGCGCGGCCCTTCTTGCGGGCTTCGCGCAGGCGCTGGCGCAGCAGACTGTCGGCGATGTTGGCCCGCTCCTCCTCGTCGGCGGCTTTTTTGTTGACGTGGCGGCGGGCGATAATTTCGCCCAGCGGCTCGGCGTGCGGCGAGTTGGCGTACTGAATCTGCAGGTTGTACACCGCGTTCAAGGGCTCGTACTGCTCGTTGTCGCGGGCCAGCTTTTCGGCCTTGCGCAGCGTGCTCCAGGCCAGGCGCGGAATGCTGGCCTCGAAAAGGTACTGCGCCAGGGTGAGCTGCCCGCGCACCGTGGCGGCGGCCGTGGTGTCGAGCTGGTGCTGGCGCAGCAGCAGGTAGTCGGTGAGGTGGCGCAGCAGGCGCTTGCGCAGGGCGTAGTACGCCGCGGGGTTGGGCGCCTGGGGGTAGAGCCGGGCAATGATTTTGTCGGAGCGCAGCTCCTGGGGCTGCATCAGCAGCTCAAACAGGCGCAAGTCGAGCCGGCCGGTGAGCTTGCGGCGCTGGCGCTGAATGAACACGCCAAAGTCGCGCCGGTCGTCGGGGTTCAGGGTCAGGAGCGTGGTGCGCAAGTCATCCATGTGAGCAAGCTACGGCGGTTTTTCAATTTTTAAAATCGGCAGGCTGTAAAGTCCGATTATTCTTTCTTAACCAATTGAATAGTAAATTACTAAACGTCAATTATAGGATTTTTCAGAATCGTTTTAGATGAAAAAACCGCTGGCGCGGGTTGACAGGGAGCCGCACCTTTAAGCATTGTTTCACACTCAACCCCGATGCTCATGCGCCCACTCCTACTTTGCCTGTTGCTGGCCTTGGTGGCCGGCAGCGCCCACGCCCAGGACCTGCTCACCAAACGCACCGGCGAAGAAGTGGCGGTGAAGGTGGTGGAAATCACGCCCGCCGAAGTGCGCTACCGCCGCACCGACAACCCCGACGGCCCGCTCATCAGCATTTGGAAATCCGACGTGTTTATGGTGCGCTACGCCAATGGGACCAAAGAAATGTTTGGCCCGGCACCGGCCGAGCCCGCGCCGGCCAGCTCGGTCAGCCCGACCCGGCCGGCGCGGGCCACCGTGCCCCGCGAAGTGCCCACTGTGGGAAACAAAGACCCCAACGACGCCATTCTCGGCGAATCCATTCACCTCGACGGCCCGCGCGTGGGCATCACCTTGCTCACCAGCCGGGTGGTCGACAAAGCGCACAGCGAAGGGGTCGACGTCAACCCTTTTCTCACCCAATTTGGCTGGCAATTTGAAAACCGGCTGTTCCGGCTGCCCAACGGCCTGAGCGGACTGGTGGAACTTGTGCCGCTAGTGGGCGGGCTCGAGCAGGGCAAATTCCTGCCCAGCCTGAGCGGGTTGCTAGGCGTGCGCGGCGCCAAAGGCTTCGAGTTTGGCCTGGGGCCCAACGTGACGCCCCTGGGCGCTAACCTGGTGCTGGCCCTGGGCACGTCCATTCAATCGAGCGGCGTCAACTTTCCCATCAATCTGGCCGTGGTGCCCAGCAGCAGCGGCACGCGGGTGAGTCTGCTGGTGGGATTTAACGCCCGGCACCGCTAGCGACCTGCCCCATGCGCCCTATTCATCTGCTGCTGAGCGGCCTGCTGGGCTGCCTGCTGGCCGGCCCCGCCCTGGCCCAAACCGACACCATTCTGCGCAGCGACGGCAGCGAAGTGCGCGGCCGGGTGCTCACCATTTCGCCCCTGGCCCTGACCTACGTGCCCGTTCTGGCCGCCGATACGCTCCGGCTGGCGGCAACCGACGTATTCCTGGTGCGCTACGCCAACGGCACCCGCGAGGTGCTGCACCCCGTGGCGCCCCCAGTGGCCGTGCCCCCCGACCTCACGGGCGGCCTGCTAACGGGCCTGAGCGGGCCTGAACGCTTCCAACGCGGGCAGACCGACGCCGCGACGCACTACCGCGATGGCGACGTATTTGCGGGCTCGATGACGGCCACCTTTTTTCTGGGCCCGTTCATCGGGCTGGTGCCCACCCTGGCCATTGCCGACGCGCCCGTGCAGGCCCGCCACCTGCACCCACCCGCGCTGGTGCTGCTGCGCGACCAGGACTACGGCAGTGGCTACCAGGCGCAGGCCTGCCGCGCCAAGCGCCACCACGCCTGGGCCGGCTATGCCACCGGCATCGCGCTGGATTTTTTGCTGCTGGGGGTAATCGCCGCAAGCGCGAGCCGGTAAAGCCGGCCCAACAAAATTTCGGCATTGGGCCGCTAAGTCCAACTTCGGGGCTACGGTGGCGTATATAAGCGCAGAAAATTAATCTTCCCACCCACATTTTCATCCCTTTTCATTCTTTCACTCATGGACCTCAACCAGAACAACGTCAACGACCAAACCGAGCTTAAGGCGCGCGGCAACTGGAACGAAATCAAAGGCCAGGCCAAGCAGAAGTGGGGCCAGCTCACCGACAACGACCTCGACTACGAGGACGGCAAGCAGGACGAGTGGTTCGGCAAGCTGCAAGAGAAAACCGGCCACGCCGTGGAAGACATCAAAAGCTGGTTCAGCCGCACGTTCTAGTCTAACTGCCATTGATGAGGCCCGGCGCCTTCCAATCCACACGCCGTGCTTCATCGCAAAAGCCCTTTCTGGCAACAGAAGGGGCTTTTTGCATTTATTCGCCTTGGCTAAGCCTTGGCGGTTTCGGCCACGTAGTCGGCCAGGTACGCGTACCGCTCCGTGAGCCGCCCCCCCCGGGCAATGGTGGCGCGGGCGATGATGCCCTCGGCGTCGGGGCCCAGCAGGTGGGGCAGCACCATGTCGATGAGCTGGCGGCCAAAGTCGCGGCTGGCGTTGCGGGGCAGCTCGCAGGGCAGGTTGTCCACGGCCATTACGGTGAGGTTTTCGGGGCGCGCGTAGGGCGGTTCCAGCACGCCCGTGGCGGGGTGGTAGTCGAAAGCCGGGGCCGGAATGGTGCTGCTGCGCTTGGTAACGGGAATGGAGCCGTCCACATCACAGGTCACGTCGGCGATGGTGTTGATGCGAAAATCCGGGCGCCGGGTGTCGGCTTCTTCAAACAGCCGGGGCGCGGCGGGGTGCCAGTAGGCACAGGCAATGAGCAGGTCGGTGACGGGCAGAAACGGGCCGAACGTGGACTCATACGCCTGCGGGTGGCGGTGGAAATCCTGGGTGTCCCACACGCGGCCGTCGCGGCGGCGGTTGTAGTCGGAGCTGCGCAGCTGCGCGTACACCGGCTCCCTGAAATCGAGGTACAGGTAGTCATACACACTCACGCGCCGGATGCCCATGCGGTCGAGCACCTCCAGCGCACCCTGCGCCACGCGCCCCGAGCCGGTAACGGCTATTTTAACGGGCGGCAGCTTCTTCACCTTGAAAAACTCTTCCTGCATGTCGTCCATGTCCGCGCACTCGTGGGCGGGCTTCAGGGCGAACAGGCCGTGCTTGCGGCCGTAGGTGAGCAGGCCGTTGTAGGCCCCCACAATGCCGGCGTAACGCCCAAACGCCACGATGCGCTCGCCCCGGTCGTTGGTGAGCAGCTCGTAGTCAATCAGCGTGATATTTTTTTCCAGCACGGCGCGCAGCAGCCCGCGGTTGGCGGGCTGCTGCTTCACGGTGTGCGAAAAAAAGACGTACGTTTTGTAGGGGATGAGCTGGTCGGCGGGCACTTCCTTCACGCCCAGCAGCACGTCGCAGTCGGCCACGTCGGCGCGCACTTCCAGGCCCAGGTCGCGGTATTCCTGGTCGGTGTAGCTGCGGGTGGGGCTGCTTTGCACCACGATGCGCAACTGCGGGAAGGCGGCCTGGGCCTCCACGCACTTTTTGGGGGTGAGGGGCACGCGCTTATCGGGCGGCGTTTTGCCTTCGCGGATGAGGCCGATGGTGAGGGGCATGGGGGAAGTGCGGTGGCGTAAAGTGAAGGACGGGGGTCGTCTGTCATCCTGAGCTTGCGAAGGACCTCATCGCTGCTGAACAACGGGCAGTAGTTACACCTGGCACGAACGCGATAAGGTTCTTCGCAAGCTCAGGATGACAAACAGCAGGCAGACTGACCGGCAACGCGCCAAAATTACGCCCGCGACGGCAGTCCGCCGGGACGTTTCGGGCTTACCTTTGTTAAGGATTCCAAACCTGCGCGTTACCTGGCCAAAACCGCTCCCACTCCCCTATTTTCCGCTTTTATGAAGTTGAAACCCCAGCTTGCCGACGTTTTTGAAGCCCGCCACAACGCCCCCGGCGCCGAGGCCCAGGCAGCCATGCTCCGCACCATCGGCGTGGCCAGCATCGAGCAGCTCATCGACGAAACCGTACCGCCGGCCATTCGCCTCAAACGGCCGCTGGACCTACCCGCGGCCCTCAGCGAGCGCGCCTTTTTGGCCAAGTTCAAGCAGATTGCGGGGCAGAACCAGGTGTTCAAGTCCTACATCGGGCTGGGCTACCACGACACGACGCTGCCCCCGGTCATTCAGCGCAACATCCTGGAAAACCCGGGCTGGTACACGGCCTACACGCCTTACCAGGCCGAAATCGCCCAGGGCCGCCTCGAAGCCCTCATCAACTACCAGACGATGGTGATTGACCTCACCGGCCTCGAAATCGCCAACGCCAGCCTGCTCGACGAAGGCACCGCCGCCGCCGAGGCCATGCACATGCTGCACTCGCAGACCAAGAAAAAAGGCGCCCACCAGTACTTCGTGTCGGAGCAGGTGCTGCCCCAAACCATCGACCTGCTGCGCACCCGCGCCACGCCGGTGGGCATTGAATTGGTAGTGGGCGACCACCGCCACATCGACCTGAGCGGCGAGGGCTTTTTCGGCGCCATGGTGCAGTACCCGGCGGCCGACGGCGAGGTGTTCGATTACAAGGACTTCGTGGTCCAGGCCCGCAAAAACGACGTGTTTGTGGTGATGGCCGCCGACTTGCTGGCCCTCACGCTGCTGACGTCGCCCGGCGAGCTGGGCGCCGACGTGTGCGTGGGCAACTCGCAGCGCTTCGGCGTGCCGATGGGCTACGGCGGCCCGCACGCCGGTTTCTTCACCTGCAAGGAGCAGTTCAAGCGCGTCATTCCCGGCCGCCTCATCGGCCAGAGCATCGACGCGGCCGGCAACAAGGCCTACCGCATGGCCCTGCAAACCCGCGAGCAGCACATCCGCCGCGAAAAAGCCACCAGTAACATCTGCACCGCGCAGGTGCTGCTGAGCGTGCTGGCCGGCATGTACGCCGTGTACCACGGCCCGCAGCGCCTCCAGCAGTTTGCCGTGAACACCCACAGCCTGGCCCAAACCCTGGAAGCCGGCCTGAAAGAATTGGGCGTGGAGCAAACCAACGACAACTATTTCGACACCCTGAACCTGCGCCTGGAAAGCGCCGAGCTGCAGCAGGCCCTGCGCCGGGAAGCCGAAGCCGCCCGCCTCAATTTCCGCTACTTCGACGCGGTGCGCGTAGGCATCTCGCTCAACCAGAACACCGAGCTGCACGACGTGGCCGACATCCTGGAGGTGTTTGCCAAAGTGCTGGGCAAGGAAGCCGGCGAGCCCGCCCAGGCCGAGACGCTGGAGTTGACCTGGCCCACCGCCCTGGTGCGCACCAGCGAGTACCTCACCCACCCCGTCTTCAACACGCACCACGCCGAGCACGAGCTGCTGCGCTACATGAAGCGGCTCGAGAACAAGGACCTCAGCCTCGCCCACAGCATGATTCCGCTGGGTTCGTGCACCATGAAGCTGAACGCCACCGCCGAGATGATTCCGGTGACCTGGCCCGAAATCGGCGGCCTGCACCCCTTCGCGCCGGTGGAGCAGGCCCGGGGCTACGCCCAGATTTTTGCGGACCTGCAAGGGTGGCTTTGTGAAATCACCGGCTTTGCCGCCGTCAGCCTGCAGCCCAACTCGGGCGCGCAGGGCGAGTACGCCGGCCTGCTGGCCATCCGCGGCTACCACGAGGCCCGCGGCGACCACCACCGCACGGTGGCCCTGATTCCGGCGTCGGCCCACGGCACCAACCCTGCTTCGGCCGTGATGGCCGGCATGCAGGTGGTGGTGGTGAAAAGCACCGAGGACGGCAACATCGACGTGGCCGACCTCCAGGCCCAGGCCGAGAAGCACGCCGCCAACCTGAGCTGCCTGATGGTGACCTACCCGAGCACGCACGGCGTGTACGAGGAAACCATCATCGACATCTGCGCCACCATTCACCAACACGGCGGCCGCGTGTACATGGACGGCGCCAACATGAACGCCCAAGTGGGCCTCACCTCGCCCGCCAACATCGGGGCCGACGTGTGCCACCTCAACCTGCACAAAACCTTCTGCATCCCGCACGGCGGCGGCGGGCCCGGCGTGGGCCCCATCGGCGTGGTGGCCGACCTGGCCCCCTACCTGCCCGGCCACGCCGTGGTGCCGGTCGAAGGCCGCACCGACGGTGCGGTGTCGGCGGCGCCCTGGGGCTCGGCCAGCATCCTGCCCATCAGTTACGCCTACATTTCGATGATGGGCGGCGAGGGCTTGCGGCGCGCCACCGAAATTGCCATCCTCAATGCCAACTACATCAAGGCGCGGCTCGAGGAGCACTACCCGGTGCTGTACACCGGCCGCCACGGCCGCTGCGCCCACGAAATGATTCTCGACTGCCGCCACTTCAAAAAGGCCGGCATTGAGGTGGAGGACATCGCCAAGCGCCTGATGGACTACGGTTTTCACGCGCCCACGGTGAGCTTCCCCGTGGCCGGCACCCTGATGGTGGAGCCCACCGAAAGCGAAAGCAAAGCCGAGCTCGACCGTTTCTGCGACGCCATGATTTCGGTTCGCAAGGAAATCGCGGCCGTGGAGTCGGGCCAGGCCGATGCCAAGGACAACGTGCTGAAGCACGCCCCGCACACCGCCGCCACCGTGCTGGTGCACGACTGGACCCGCCCTTACACCCGCGAGCAGGCCGTGTACCCGATGGAGTACGTGCGCGCCGCCAAATTCTGGCCCACCGTCAGCCGCATCGATTCGGCCTACGGCGACCGCAACCTCATTTGCAGCTGCACGCCCATCGAGCAGTATGTAGACAAGGAAGAGGAACTGGTGCAAGCCGACAAAGGCCCTTCGTACTAAGCAGGCACCGGCGTGTTTGCCGTCCACGCAAAAAGCCCGATTCCAACTAGAATCGGGCTTTTTGCATGGACGAAGTGCTTGAGTTAAAACTTGCCTGACGCCTCTGGGATATCTTATTTGGCTTTGCGGTTGCCGCGCTCACTGCCCCGCTCGCCGAAACAGCGCCGGTCCATGTACCCGGTGAGGGTTTTGCCGTCTTTCTCCAGCCGCACGCGCACAAAATAAGCGTTGATGGTGTCGGTTACCTGCACTTCGTTGCCGGCGGTGGTCTGCGAAAGCACGGTCGAGGTCTTTTTCATGCCGTCGTACACGGGGCAGTCCACGATGGTGTTGTGGGCCACCGGGGTGCGGTTGGAAGCGGTGGTTTGCATGCGTTCGTCGCGGGTGGAAGAGCAAGCAGCCAGCAGACCCGCGGCGGCCACAACCAATAAGGCGGTACTGTTCATCGACGAAACAAAGGGCATGAGGTTGAAATATGGGGGTAAGGTAGGATAAATTCCGGTTATGTCAATCTAGGAACTGGTTTTTTCCGGCGCTTGAGCCCTGCTGGTTAGGAGAAAAAATTGGAACGCCACGGGCTGTTTCTCCGTTAAGAAAGCAGCCCTAAAACAGCCTGTTACTTCTTGTGAATCGGCCTTTTGAGATTTTCTCCAACCCGTCTTTTTCCGCATTTATGAACCGCATCACCCGTTCCCTGGCCCGTCCTATTGCGTTAGCAGCGGTGGGCCTCGTGCTGCTGCTGGGCCCCAGCGGCTGCACCACTGCCTCGCGCGTCGGCGTGACCAATGATTTCGACCACGCCGTGAATTTCCGGGCTTACAAAACCTGGGCCTGGTACCCGCAGCAACCCAAAGACGCCGAAGGCGGCCCGGCTAAAGGCTACGATTCGTTCCTTGATAAGCGCCTGCGCGCTTCGGTGGCCACCGAAATGACCCAAAAGGGCCTCACCGAGGTCACCAGCGCCCCCGACGTGTACGTGGCCTACAGCGCCCGCGTGGAGGAAAAGCAGCAGGTTTCGCCGTACTACAACGGCCTGGGCTACCCGTACGGCTACGGCTACGGGTACTACGGCCGCGGTTACCAGCCCGTGACGCAGTACAAAGCCGGCACGGTGGTGATTGACATCATCGACGCCCGCCGCAAAGAGTTGGCGTGGCGCGGCACCGGCCAGGCGCAGGTCAACCAGAACACCATCGACGAAGTGGAAACCCACCGCATTGTCAACGGCATCCTCAGCACCTACCCGCCCCAGGATAACAACGCCCGCCGCTAGCCCAGCACGACGTTTCAGCAAAAAGCCCGCTCAGGTTGAGCGGGCTTTTTTGCTGAAATTCATCGTTGCCGCTGGTGCAGAACAGCAATGACGTCGACTTGCTTTCTGCCAACATAATACACGATTCGGTAAGGATTAATCAACAGCTCGCGCACTTGCGTTAAACCTGCTTTTTTATACACCGGACCCATCTTGGGTTGGTCAGCCAAGGAGCGCACCCGGTCAAACAAATTCGTCACAACCCGTTCGGCAAACCGCGGCGAAGTCACGGCCAGCAGTTCGGAAATGGCCGTTACCTGTTCCAGCGCGTCGTCCGTCTAATAAACCGTCACGCGGTTTTACGCAGCGCGGCCAGCACGTGCTCCTTCGCTTCGTCGTGGGGCGTGAGGCGCCCAGCTTTGCTGTCCGCCAGTCCTCGTTCGACGGAACGCAACTCATAGAGCTCGTGCATCAAATCCTCAAAGGTGGCATCTTCAGGCAACTGGTCGAGCAATTGGTGGGCTTGGGCTTTCAGCGTGGCGTCCATGTGTGTAGGCTGTTAAAAAGCGCTTTAATTTTCCTTAAATCGGCACGTTCACGTGGCGCTCGGCGTGGTAGCTGCTGCGCACCAACGGGCCGCTTTCCACGTATTTCAGGCCCCGCTTGAGGCCTTCTTCCCGGTAGTGGTTGAACTGGTCGGGGGTAATGAATTCGGCCACATCGAGGTGGCGCTTGGTGGGCTGCAGGTACTGGCCCAGGGTGAGGATGTCGAGGCCGTTGGCCACGAGGTCGTCCATGGCCTGATAGAGCTCGTCGGGCTGCTCGCCCAGGCCCAGCATGATGCCCGACTTGGTGCGGTGCCCGGCCAGCTTCGTGCGCCGGATTTGTTCCAGGCTGCGGTCGTAGCGGGCCTGGGGGCGCACGAGGCGGTAGAGGCTGCCCACGGTTTCGATGTTGTGCGAAATCACTTCCTGACCGCCCGAAATCATCACGTCGAGCGCGTCCCAGTTGGCTTTCACGTCCGGAATCAGCGTTTCGATGGTGGTGCCGGGGCTGAGCTGCTTGGTGAGCACCACGGTGTCGCGCCACACGCTGGCGCCGCGGTCCTTGAGCTCGTCGCGGTTCACGCTGGTGAGCACGGCGTGCTTCACTTTCATGAGGGCAATGGCTTCGGCCACGCGGCGGGGCTCGTCGAGGTCATACTCGGTGGGCCGGCCAGTGGCCACGGCGCAAAACGAGCACGAGCGGGTGCAGATGTTGCCCAAAATCATGAACGTGGCCGTGCCCGCGCCCCAGCATTCGCCCATGTTCGGGCAGTTGCCGCTCTCGCAGATGGTGTGCAGCTTGTGCTCGTCCACGAGGCGGCGCACGGCGGCGTATTCTTCGCCCACGGGCAGCTTCACGCGCAGCCAGTCGGGCTTGCGGGGGCGGGCAGGCGCAGCCGTTTCGGGCTGAATAACCGGCAAATCAATCATTTTTTCAACGAAGAGTGAAGAATGAGCAAGGAAGAATCACCGTTGGCCCATTCCGGGTAGCAGACCAACAAATTTACAAGATAAAAGGCTCGGCCCGGCCTTCCGCCACGCTTCGTGCCCGTTCCCGCTTGCTTCATTTTTTATTAAGTGCCGCGCTACGACCGATGCCCGAAATACAGGGTCAGGTACACCGAGGGGAAAAATTGGTTGTTGAGCCGGTCGGCATCCACGTTGGTCGGAACGAGGATGAGCAGGCGTTTGGCGTAGGCTTCAACCAAAAAGCCTACTTCCAGGCCGGTGACGGCGTCGCGGTAGCGGCCGTATTCGAAGCTGAGGCCCCCGCGCACGTGGAAGCCCGGCACCACCTGCGTCTGCCCAATGCCGCTGAACAAGGGGCCGCGGTCGAGGATGGCGCGCGAATCGAGGTGCCGCTTCGGGTCGTACTGCTCGTTCACGATGTCGTCGGTCTGCGGGGTGATGACCAGCGTTTTGGCGGCCGTGCGGTCGTAGCTGATGTAGTAGGGCATGAGCAGGCCGATGGACGGGCCCGCGCTGAGCAAGCCGTTGACCTGCACGCCGGCATCGGCCGCCTTCCGGAACAGCACCCGCTGCACGCCCACCGACGGCCGCAGGGCAAACGCGTAGTTGACTTTGCGGTCAATGAAGCTGCCGCCCACCAACGTGTTGATGCGCTCTTCCTTGGTGTTTTTCAGCATCACACCCTCCAGGCTCCAGAAGCGCAGCCACTCCTCGTCGCGCACGCGGGCCGCGCGCACCGACACGCCGCCCAACAGCCCGCCCTGGGTGTTGAAGTTGATGCCGAACACGAACTCCTTGTGGTACGACTGCTCGTCGGAAGGAGCCGCGGGCACCGGGGCCACCGGCCGCACCGGCGCCTGGGCCCGCGCGGCGAAGGCGAAGAGCGCACCACCCCCGAGCAGTGCCGCAAAACGTAGAAAAGAAGCAGCCATAAGACTATCGAAAGAGGGCCCACCCGGCGCGCCGCCCGCGCGGCGCGTTCCGGAGTACGTAAATTAGCTACGAAATAAACAACACTGTAAAGGTAACTTCCTGACTTGATGAGCACCGCCACCGCCCGCTACGCCGGCCACCTGCGCACCGAAGCCACCCACGTGGCATCGGGCACCGTTATTCAAACCGATGCCCCGGTAGACAACCACGGCCGGGGCGAAGCATTTTCGCCGACCGACCTGGTGTGCACCGCCCTCGGGGCGTGCATAATAACCACCATGGGCATCGTGGCCGAACGCCACGCCTGGGACTTGGTGGGCGCCACGTACACCATCACCAAGCACATGAGCCCCGCGGCCCCGCGCCGCATTGCCCAGATTGACGTGACGTTCTCGCTGCCCGCGGCGCTGGCCGCCGCCAACCGGGCGCTGCTGGAGCGGGCCGCGCACACCTGCCCGGTTACGTTGAGCCTGCACCCGGACATCAAGCAAAACGTGGTGTTTGAGTACGTGTGATGTCGGGTGCCTGATTTTGTGCTTGGCATGTCATACAAATTGGGCATTTGATGTGCAAGCCCGAGCCCCAAAAACTAGGAACTGAGCATTGATTTCACTTCGGTCAGCCGGATGCCCATGTGCGAGGCGTCGTAGCGGCACTGCCCGTCCCGGATGAGGAGCAGCTGGGGCGACTCGTGGCGGACGCCGAATTGCTCGGCAACTTGGGCCGAGAGGGGACGGAAGCGCAGCAGGTCGAGGTAGTAGAGGGGCACGTCGGCGAGGCCGCTGTCGGCCCACTGGCGTTCAATCTTGCTTTTGGCCGCGGCGCTGATGGAGCAGGTGGTGCTGTGCTTAAAAATCAGCAGCGGCTGCTCGTGCGAGGCTTGAGCCAAGTCGGTGAGCTGTTCGGGTTGGGTGAGGGGAAGCCAGGGGGCGGACATGAAATTCGATTAGCAATTGATAAGCAACAAGGCCGGCGCGGCAAAGCGGTGCCCCAGAAAGCACCGACGCGTGACAACACCACCGGCGCGCTGGTAATTCCAGGGCCGGCGCCCACCCGTCCGGGCCAACAACCCCGGGCCGGGGCCTACAGTTTCTTTTTGCGGCGCAGGCCGAGCAGGCCGGGCGGCTTCACGTTGGGGGCGGTGCCGGTCCGGTAGTTCAGGTCGGCCCGGTTGTCGGGCCGGGGCTGGGTGCTTTGGCCGCGCTTGAGGCGGGCGGCAGTCACGTCGAGGTGGCTGTCTTTGTAGGGCGATTCGGTGCGCTGGGCTTCGCGCAGGGCCCGGCGGTTGGCGGCTTTTATCTGGCCGGGCTTTTCGCGCACAATCTGGGCGTGGGCGGCCGGGGCGCCGAGCACCAGGGCCCCCACGGCCAGCAGCACGCCCAGCCAAGCCTCAGGGCTTGTCTTTGGGCGCCGCGTCCGGCACGGCGTCGGGCGGGGCGGCGGGCACCCGGGGCACGGGCCGGTGGTCGGGGTCGTAGTTGGGTTTGCCATGGAGACCGTACTTAAAGAAATGGCGAATCGACTCCCACGGCCGGAAGGGCTTGTGGTACTTGTGCACCTTGCGCCGCGTGAGCTTGGGCTTTTTCATGAGCCCGTTTTTATCGTAGCGCACCGTGGAGCGTTCGGGCAGTGTACGGGTTTCGGGCGCAGCGGTGGGCACGGTCACGGTGCCGCCGGTGGGCGTCGAGACGTCGGTGGCGGCTTCCTCGCTGGGCGTGGCCGGCCTTTTTTTGAACAAGCCGCTGGGCGTTTTAGCATTTTTGGCCTTCTTGGCGGCCTTTTGTTGGGCAACAAACTCCGGCGAGGGCTTGGGCGTGGGCAGGCGGTAGGGATGAAAAATCTTGCAGCCGCCCAGCCCCGCCAGCAGCAGCCCGGTTACGACGACACGAAAGGCCAAAGCGGGTAGACGGTAGTTCACGGTGATACGACCAGATTCATCAGAAAAGCAAAACAAGGTACGGGCGGGGTGCGCGAAAATCGGGCCAAGCCCCCCGTTGCGCGGGCCACGGGCTAATAGTTGCGCAGGGCTTGCACTTGCTCGCGCAGGCGCTGCTGGGGCAGAAAGGCCGCCTCCAGCGGCGGCGCAAACGGGATGGCCGTGTCCAGCGAGGCCACGCGGCGCACCGGCGCGTCGAGGTGCTCGAAGCAGTGCTCGCCAATCCAGGCCGCGATTTCGCCGCCGATGCCGCCCGTGAGCGTATCCTCGTGCAGCACCAGCACGCGGCCGTTTTTCGCCACCGTGCGGCGCACGGCTTCCTGGTCCCAGGGCAGCAGGGTGCGCAGGTCGAGCACGTCGGCCGACACGCCCAACTCCTGGCACACCTGCAGGGCCCAGCGCACGCCCATGCCGTAGGTGATGATGCTGAGTTCCTCCCCTTCGGCCGCCAGCGCGGCCCGGCCGATGGGCGTGGTGTAGTAGGCCTCGGGCACGGGGCCGCTGAGGCTGCGATACAGCATTTTGTGCTCGAAGTACAGCACCGGGTTGGGGTCCTCGAAGGCGGCGCAAAGCAGGCCTTTGGCGTCGTGCGGGTTGCTGGGGTACACCACCTTCAGGCCGGGCACGTGCGTGAACCAGGCCTCGTTGCTCTGGCTGTGGAAGGGTCCGGCGGCCGAGCCGGCGCCGGTGGGCATCCGGATGACGACG
>Ga0209511_1000623_pt1 | contig 34821 bp, 32 predicted proteins | sample SSSSmetaG_FD_184141 | JGI IMG/M metagenome (GOLD analysis project Ga0209511, IMG submission 184141) | Glacier valley bacterial and archeal communities from Borup Fiord, Nunavut, Canada, to study Microbial Dark Matter (Phase II) - ​SSSS... | ecosystem: Environmental > Aquatic > Freshwater > Ice >... | reverse complement strand
GAGAAACGATGCCCAGGCTATAGCTGATTGCCTCTTTTTCAATACATGCTCTCAATAAAAACCGCTGCTTTTCACTTAATTGCTTTGAATCTGTCAGTAAGGGATGATAAAAGTCTTTGGGAAGAATAACAGCAGCAGCATAAACTGGTCCGGCAAGACAGCCCCGGCCTGCTTCATCGCAACCTGCTTCAATAAGTTCCTGTTGGTAAAATGAAAATAAGGGCATATGTGCAAACGGTTTGGATTAGCTGTATTTAAAGCTAAGGATGGTAATATCATCATCAAACTGTACCCGCTTGGTTTTATTGCGAACATGGCGAATGAGTTTCTTATTTAGTTCAGCTACCCTTAATTTCTGGTTCTGCTCTACGAAAGTTCTCAGCCCATCGATATCCATCATATAATTTTCTTCTTCAAATTCAACAAGCCCGTCTGTATAACAAAAGACAAGACTTCCTGAGTCGAGTATTATTTCACCTGGGTTAATAAATGGCAGCTCCTCAAAAACGCCAATTACGGTAGTTCCACTTTCGAGAATTTCAACCTTACCATCAATGATTACGAAAGGTGGATGATGACCGGCATTAATATATTTCAAAACCCGGGTTTCAGTATTTAAAAGACCTACAAAAAGTGTAATAAACTTTTCACCCTTGGTACTGCTGAAAAGGACTTCATTTAATTCAGTCACCAGATTTACCAGTGAAGAGCAATGCTTGGAAAACACCCGTAAATTGGCCTGGAAATTTGCCATTAATAAGGCTGCAGAAATACCTTTTCCTGTAACGTCAGCAATGCAAAAAAGAAATTCATTCTCATTTAATTCAAAATAATCGTAATAATCACCTCCAATAGAATGATGTGGCAGGTATATGGCGTCAATATCAATACGCATATTATGAGGCAGGTCACGTGGAAACAGCATCGACTGTACCTGACCGGCAAGTTCAATTTCTTTTTGAAAACGTTCTTGGGCAAGTCTTTCTTTAAACAGGCGCTTATTTTCAATAGCAACCATAATTACATTAATGATGGTTTGTATAAAACTCGCATCACTGTTAACATGATCATTTATAGTATAGTCACCCAGCAGAACATAAGCATACTGATCATCATTGTAAAAAACAGGAATCAGCAGTTCATATTCATTTAATTCTCTGTCTTTTAGTCTCTTCAGGAAGGTTGTTTCAGAATACATACGCAACTTTTTACAGAGTGTAAATTGTTGTTTAGGCGTTAGTTCGATGGCCCCGTACATTGCCGCGGCATTCCAGGTTTTATTATTATAAATGAAAAGCCTGAGTTTTCCAACTTTGAGGTGCATCTTTAGTACAAACTCAAACATTTGAAAGATTGTTGCCTCTGTATAGTTATGATTTATTGCTTGCGTAATTTCGAGCAGCGAATTGAGTTCAGCCTGTCTTCTGATTAGAAGACTGATGATCTCTTCGGTATTCTGCGTATCGATGCTAGGAGTCCTGCGATCAACCATAAATGATCATTGTGGTTTAAATTTAACAAAAAACCGCTGTTTTAAATGGTTTCTCAGACATTTAAATTTTTTTTATTCACATTCATATTTAAAACAATCAATGTCAACTATGCCTGATGTGACGTTTGTGCTTTTACATCATATGAATCACTCAAGCCTATTGAGACTAAATTAAAGCCATAAACAAGCAACATGATAGCAACTCCTGGAATAATAGCAAGAAAAGCAGCATCAATGATAATATACCCATAATTTTCGCGAATCATTGAGCCCCAGGTCGGAAAAGGTGGCTGGGCCCCGTACCCAAGAAAACTTAACCCGGCTTCCAGTAAAATGGCAGAAGCAAAGTTTGAAGATGCTACCACTAAAACAGGGCCTCCAATATTGGGTAAAATATGCCTGGTAATAATTCTAAAATTGCTAAAGCCAAGAGCTTTACCAGCTTCCACGAATTCTGATTCACGGATACTAAAGAGTTGCCCCCTGACCATACGTGCAACTTCAACCCACATGGTGAGCCCAACGGCAACAAATATTTGCCAAAATCCTTTTCCTAAAGCAAAACTAATCGCAATTATCAGCAGCAAGGCAGGTAATGACCAGACAACACTTAGCAGCCAGCTGATCAGTCTATCAACCCAACCCCCATAAAAACCTGCCAGAGCTCCCATTGTGATACCAACAATCATAGAGATGATGACTGCAATAAGACCTACAGAAAGCGATACTCTTGAACCCAGGATTACCCTTGACAGCATATCCCTCCCATATAAATCAGTACCCAGAATATATGTTCGTTTAAATAAACGGTCTCGAATAATTATCTGTCTCAGCTCATCAATAGATTTAGAAATCATATGCCCTTCAAGCGGTATAAAAAAAAGCCTGTTACCAACTTTTCTTATGCGGCCTGATTCTTTAAGTGCATAGCATACCCGGGCTATTGAATACGTTGATAACTCGGCAACATCTCCTCTTACACCGGTAAATGTTGAAATCTGGATTGAATCATCTTTAAAGTGATAAAAATTTATGGGTATTTCATCATAATAAGAAGGCTGCCCACCTATTAGCTTCTTAAAGATATTCATAGTCTCAACAGGCTCTGATTTAGGGATCCGTAAAAACCTGAACATTGATGCAGGTTTTTTAATACTTAGTTGAATATGCATCTGATTTGCCATAGGTGAATCATCGGGCATGATCAGGTAACCAAGTATTGAGACAATCGCCAGGAAGATAATAAACACCAGCCCCCCAACAGATAAACTATTACTTGCAAAACGTTTCCATACCCTGCGGTTGGGTGAATTTTCTTTCATCCTCTGATTTACAAAAGCGTACTATAAAACCTACTTTACCATTCGGTCTTTCCATTCATATGTCCCGAACCTGGCAATAACACCAATATAAAGAATATAAAAAATGTGTAATAAACTACCTTGAACCAACAAAAAAAGATAGTTCCTTCGATTAAAAAATTTAGCTGCCAGGTAAAAGAACAGGGCATCTATTGCCAATTTAATAAAAAGTTCAATTACCGCCATTTTTAATAACAAAGGGTAAAAAACGCCCCCGACAAAGTTCAGCAGAATACTCAGATAAAAAAGATAAACCAGAACGGAAACAAAAACAGGTAATTTGTTTTTATATTTCATGCTTTTTGAGGCCCATCTCTTACGCTGTTTGATGAATTCTACCAGATTATCTTTTGCATACGTGTAAACAATGGCTTTTCTTGATTTTAAAAAACTAATTTGATCAGGGTAGGCAGCGGCTACTTTATGTAAAAAAAGTTCATCATCACCTGAGGCAATATGATCTATACCTTGGAAACCATCGAGTTCAAGGAAAACAGCTTTTGAGTAGGCCATATTTGCCCCATTACAGGTAAACGGCATTTTATTTCCGATAGCTGAAGCACCCATGGCAATAAGAGAAATAAATTCAAGGGTTTGTATTTTTTGGAAAGTACCTTTTTCAGCAAAAAAAGTAACCGGGGCAGAAATTAACTTACTTGAATCCTGCTCATAGAGAGAAACAATAGATGAAATCCAGTCATAACCCATACGGCAATCTGCATCAGTGGTAATAATAAGTTCGCCTGTCGAAAGTTTGATTGCTTCAGTAATAGCCTTTTTTTTATAGGAATTCAACGCCTTGGTTTCGTTCAGACGTATCAGCTTGATCTGCCCACTGCGCAGACTTAAAATTGTTTCAGAAGTTAGGTCTGTTGAATGATCATCAACGACAATTATCTCAATCAGATGGGGAGGATATTGCTGAGCCAGAATATCGTTCAGACAATTTAAGATGCAGGCTTCTTCATTTCTGGCTGCAATAAGAACACTTACCTTAAGTAAGCCCGTGACACTGATTCTGTCAGATTCTTTAAGGCGCAACCAACCTGAAATAAAAGTAATAATCAGTGCAACGTAGACTAATAAGAAAATGGCAGATAAAAAATTAAGGAGTATTAGCAACTGTAAAATTTAATTTAAGCACAAAATATAAGCCTATAATGGCGGGAAAAATAATATTTATTAGCCATACACCAAATGCGGCAGCAAGAATCGGGATAGAACTGACTGTACCGATTACGTAAACCAGAAAAAAAGCTGCGGCGGCTCCTCTGACCCCAAGATCTGCAAGGGCAAAGCTTGGTAATATTGACTGAACCAAAAAAATCAAACTGATGGCAACCATACACATAAAGTAGGGTGCGCTACCATTTAAAACAAGTAGTAGCACATAATATTGATGAGAAAAAACCAGATACCTGCATAAACTGAGTAAGACCACCTGTAATAACTCAGACCCATTATAAAGTCTCAGTACTTCGAGACTATTTTCAAAACGGCGTAAGAAAGGAAACGCGAGCAGCAAGGTGTTGAACCAGTGTACATGAAAATAAGATAATATAAGACCAGCAATTAAAACCAGGGTACCTGACAGAAGCAATATGTAGAATATAGGTGCTATCCTGAGGTATTTATGTATAAAAAACAACATGCCGATAAGCCCAAATACCAATGTTACCAGCATCTGGCTCAAGGCCCCGACTAGCATGGCTATAGATCCTCTGGACCTGTTCTCAGGTCTGAGGTACATGACTCTGCCTCCGTATTCACCAATTCTTCCAGGAGTGAATATGGCCAGATTTAACCCTGCAAGTAATGAACAAACTGCCGTTTTATAATTTATATGTTCAATCTTCTGACATAAAAACATCCATTTCCAGGTTTCAAGAGCCCAATTAAGCCCCATCATTCCAAACACAACAAGAAAAGAGATTAGCCCACCGTTTTTAGTGATCGTTAAAACCAGTGAATGCCATTTATCTACCGCTCCCGGAAGGCTGAGCTCACGGTAGATAAACCAGAAGGTTAATAAAACAATCGTAATCTTAATTAGAAAGGGTAATAATGATCTTATTTGTTTCTTCATTCGTTATTAAACACAATCAGGGAAAAAAATTAAAAATACGAATTATGACTGAATGCACCTGTCTGCATTTTGTAAACTCATAATTACTAATATAATTTGCAAAAAAGCCGATAGATTCATCATATTTGGTCAGAATCAAGAATGAGAAATATGGAAAATGCAGATGGAAGTAAATCTGAACGAATTATTCTAGGCATAGATCCCGGTACAGCCATTATGGGCTATGGGTTGATTTGCGAAAAAGGTAAGAAGCTAGAATTGATTACGCTCGGAGTTATTCATCTGGCCAAGTATGACAACCATGCTTTGAAATTAAAAAAAATATTTGAACGCTGTCTGGGCCTTATCGACGAATATCATCCAGATTGTATGGCTATTGAAGATCCGTTTTTTGGTAAAAATGTGCAGGTAATGCTGAAACTGGGCCGAGCACAGGGAGTAGCTATGGCGGCGGCTTTACACCGTGATGTTCCCATCATGGAGTACTCGCCCAAAAAAATCAAACAATCAATTACGGGCAAGGGCAATGCTACCAAAGAACAGGTCTCAGCGATGCTCAAGCAACTTTTACAATTTAAAGAAAGCGGAAGTTTTCTTGATGCCACCGACGGGCTGGCAGTTGCTGTTTGCCATGCTTTTCAGCGTTTCGATCCTGGCAACACTAATTTAAAATCTTATTCAGGATGGACAGCTTTTGCAAAAGATAATCCCGGCAAAATCAAGAAAACAGCACTGAAAGAGTAAAGATGTTGTTCTGGCTCAATTGATTTTCATCCTGATTAAGGTTGCCGTTGCACTTAGCTCGTCACTGCTAACTATTAATTTGGGCTGTGTGAAATTTATATCGCCCACGTGATTTAAAGGCACCAGATGTATATGGGCATGCGCAACTTCAAGACCAATTACCGCAACACCTACCCGCTTACATGAAATTGCAGCCCCAACACCAAGTGCTACTTTTTTAGCAAACAGATGTAATGCCTGAAATTCATCATCAGGCATATTAAAAATATAATCAATCTCTTTCTTAGGGATTACCAGAGTATGCCCACTCACCAATGGGGTAATGTCTAGAAAAGCAAGATGGTGATCATCCTGGGCAACGATATGAGCAGGTATTTCACCGCTTACAATTTTTGAAAAGACAGAAGCCATGATTAGCGCCCCACTTCTAAAATTTCAAATTCCATAACGCCACCAGGAGTAGTCACCTGAGCAAAATCGCCAGCCTTTTTACCGAGTAAGCCCTGAGCTATCGGAGACTTTATTGATATTCTACCTGTTTTCAGGTCAGCTTCTTTTTCTGCAACAAGCTGATAGGTCATTACCGCATTATTTTTATTATTCTTGATTTTCACAATTGACAGAGCAAGTACTTTAGTTGTATCAAGTTTTGATTCATCAATCAGGCGGGCACTGCCCAGAACTTCAGAAAGCTGGGAAATTTTCATTTCATGCAAGCCCTGAGCCTCTTTGGCAGCATCATATTCAGCATTTTCTGAGAGGTCTCCTTTATCGCGAGCTTCGGCAATCTGTTTTGAAATCAGACTGCGCCCCTCAGCTTTCAGGTATTTTAATTCCTCTTTTAATTTTTCTAGACCTTCTTTAGTAAAATATGTTACGTCACTCATGATTATCTGCTTACATGCTTTTAAAACAAACAAGACTATACCTGGATATAGTCTTGTTTTTATGAATCAAAAATAAAATTTAAAGCCCAATTCTCAAAATAAAAGCCGGATTGGGTCATTCATCAATAAAAAATAGACTTTTTCTGAATGCTTGTTTTTGTATTTGCAGCCTCCTGTACTACCCTAAATTCGTGAATTAAATTGAAAGATTATAGAACTTTAAAATTTTTTCGGCAAGAACTGTTGAAATTTTAAAATACGATTCTACTGTCCAACCTGCTGTATGAGGGGTTAATACGACATTATCGCGGACAGACAATGCTTGAAACCAATCATCATCTGCAGGATCTTTTAAAGGGAATTTTTCATTCTCCAGTACATCAAGCCCAGCCCCAATAATCTGTCCACTGTTTAGTGCCAGTACCAGATCTGTCATTCGCTGAACCTCTCCTCTTGATGTGTTCAGAAAATAAAAAGGCTTTTTAAAACGGGAAATAAATTCACCATTCATCATTCCCTTTGTTTCAAAAGTCAGGGGAATATGTAAACTAAGAATATTGGCCTGATCAAAAACTTCTTCAAGCATGGCTTCCTCCACATAATCAGAACCGAAACCCGATTTATACTTATCGTAAGCAAGGATACGGCATTCAAAACCCTGCAGTTTACGTGCAAAGGCTGCTCCAGTATTACCAAAACCAATAATTGCAATAGTTTTCCCCTTTATTTCAATACCACGGTTTGCTTCTCGATTCCAAATCTGCTTTTTTACCTGACGATCACTCTGAATCAATTTATTTGACAGGGCCAGTAGCAATCCGAGGGTATGCTCACCAACAGCATCTCTGTTTCCTTCAGGAGCATTTATGCAATGAATATTAAATTCTGCCGCTGCCAGCATATCGATATTATCCATTCCTGCACCAGCCCTGCAGATGATACGCAGTTTACCCGCTTTTGCCAGAATATCACGGGTAAGCTTAAATTTTGATCTTACAACCAGCGCATCATAGTCCCCGAATATCTCAAGTGCTTTTTCAACCGAAATATCAGGTTGAAAATCGCATACAAATTCATGATTTTGTAATATCTCCATGAATACTGCATGCACATCATCAACGATAAGAATGTGTTTCATACTTTTAACGTAATTCAAAAATTAGCCTAATTATCATTTGTTTCAGGCCGGTTAATATGTGTAAAACTAAACTTTCAACATGAGAAAAATAATCACCTTTATTGCTTGTCTGCTCATCACGGCATCAGCAGGACTGATTGGCAGACTGTCTACATCCTCTCAGATACCTCACTGGTATGCTGATCTGCATAAACCCTCATTTAATCCACCGAATTGGGTTTTCGGCCCGGCTTGGGGAATTCTTTATATCATGATGGCTACTGCACTATACCTTGTCATTATTAAACCTGTCAGTATATCAAAGGTTGGGGCATACATTATATTCTTTACCCAGCTCATTTTAAATTCGGCCTGGTCAGTTGTTTTTTTCGGCCTTCATCATGTCTACGAAGCTTTTATAGTCATTATGGTATTATGGTTTTTCATTTTGTTAAGTATCCTTATATTCAGCCGTATCTCTAAAACAGCAGCCTATCTGCTGATACCTTATATAGCCTGGGTAACTTTTGCTGCCTTCCTGAATTTTTATATCTGGCAGCTTAATTAAAAGCTTTTAATGGATTTGCATGAACACGCTTTTCCCAGTAGCCCAACCAGAAGTAACCTTTGTTTAATCTGCTTTCTGGGTCATAAAAAACTGTGTGAGTTCAACAAATTCAGTAACTGTCAGCATTTCTGCACGGCGGTCAGCAAAAGGCATGTCAACAGCAACAGGAAGCTGCCCGACAGAGGACAGGGCATTGCGAAGCATTTTTCTACGCTGGTTGAACCCGGCTTTAACAATTCGAAAAAATAAATTCTCATCGCAGTCAAGCGTAAAATTTTCAAGCCTGTCAAGTTTTAAAACACCCGATTTTACTTTTGGAGGGGGGAAAAACGAGCCGGGGTTCACCGTAAAAAGATACGATGCCTTATAAAATGCCTGTACCAGCACACTCAAAATGCCATACTCCTTTGTTGATGGGCCAGCACAAATACGCTGGGCCACTTCTTTCTGAAACATGCCCACCAGTTCAGGTACATGTGCTCTTTCTTCAAGCACTTTAAATAGAATCTGAGAAGAAATATTATAAGGAAAATTGCCAATGACGGCAAAATCTTCCTGGAACAGTGTTGAAGTGTCTAGGTCAAGAAAGTCAGCAAGAATAATTGATTCAGCAAACTGTGGATACTTATCATGTAAAAAAATGACAGACTCCTGATCAATATCAACTGCAACAATTTTATAATTATCATGCTGCAATAACCAGTCAGTTAAGATGCCCTTACCAGGTCCGATTTCAAGAACCTTCGAATACCTGCCTCTTGGGTTAAGCCCATCAGCAATACGTTTAGCAATTTTTTTATCGGTAAGAAAATGTTGACCTAAATGTTTTTTAGCACGAACCTGCATATGACCACAAAGGTATTAATAGCAGGCAGATTGACCTTGTAATACAATTGCATCTGCCAGATATTATTTACAATATTGCTTCCTAATTAACGAATGAATGGAGAATATTAAAGCCAGGATAGGAATCAGCATTGGCGATATAAATGGAATAGGCATAGAGGTGATTCTTAAAACACTCTCAGACTCTCGAATTTATGAATATTGCACGCCCATAGTTTATGGATCGGTAAAGACTACTTCCTACCATAAAAAGCTACTGGGTATACAGGAATTTAATTTTCAGGTCATTCGCACCGCAGCCGAGGCAAATCTCAGGAAACCAAATCTGATTAACTGTTGGGAAGAAGAAGTGAAAATTGAAATGGGGCAGGATACAGAAATTGGAGGAAAATATGCCTTTAAATCACTTGAGGCTGCAATGGAAGATTTGCTTGCTGGCAAAATTGATGCCCTCGTGACCGGGCCAATAAATAAGTCAAATATTCAAAAAGCAGGTTTCTCTTTCCCAGGGCACACCGAATATCTGCAACAAAAGGCGGGTATGGCCGACAGTCTGATGTTTATGCTCAGTGAAGATTTAAAGATTGGCGTAGTTACCGGCCATATACCGATCAGCCAGGTTGCAGCATCAATCACTAAAGAGAATATACTTTCAAAGCTCAGGCTGATGAATAAAAGTCTTAAGAATGATTTTTGGATTGAAAAGCCCAAAATTGCGGTTCTTGGTCTAAACCCACATGCAGGAGACCGGGGATTATTGGGTAAAGAAGAAGAAGAAATCATCATTCCTACTATTAATAAGGCATTTGAAGAAGGAATAATGGCATTTGGCCCATTCCCTGCTGATGGTTTTTTCGGGCAGGCATCTTATTTAAAATTTGATGCAGTACTGGCCATGTACCATGATCAGGGTTTAATTCCCTTCAAACACCTGTCATTTGGCAAAGGTGTAAATTTTACTGCTGGTCTTCCCTTTATCAGAACCTCACCTGATCATGGGGTAGCCTATGATATTGCCGGAAAGTCTATTGCCAATGAAGGTTCTTTCAGGGAAGCATTGTTTACTGCGGCTGATCTTTTTCTTAAACGTGAAGAACAAAAACTATTACAATCTCACCCTTTAAAGATTACAAAACTTGCAAAAGACCGGGATTAATTTGGTCTATCAGGGTAGTAGACTCGGGCATTATTAGTAGCTTGCTAATTAATAAGAAATTTAATACCTATATTTGCAGGCTTATTGCGGAGGGAAAGGTGAAGACAATGAAACAATTTTCAATTCCTTTTGCCAGTCTAAAGATTGGCAAACATGATTTCTATTTTGAAATTGATGATGCGTTCTTTAGCAATTTTGAATATTCGCTATTAAAGAGCGGATTAATCAATCTGAAACTGAGCTTTGATAAACAACAAGACGATATGTTCATGTTGTATTTCGAACTTGACGGAAAAGTTAATCTGATCTGTGAACGCTGCCTTGATAGTTTTGAATTTCCGGTTAGCATTCGCGAAAAGCTGATTGTAAAACTGGGTGAAGTAGAATATGATGATCCAGAGATACTTGTCATTTCAAAAAATGATCATACTATTGACATAGCTTCATTGGTTTATGAATTCATTTGCCTTTCACTGCCATTAATTTTACAGCATAAGGAAGATGAATCAGGTGAGCCAATTTGTAATAATGATACTTCACAGGTGCTGAAACAACTTCAAAACAGCAGTGAAATTTCTGATGACGGTGCTGATCCACGGTGGGAAATATTAAAGAAATTAAAGAATAATTAGAATAATTAAAATACAATGGCACATCCAAAACGAAAGATTTCCAAATCAAGAAGAGACAAAAGGAGAACTCATTATAAGGCTACAGCCTCTCCTCTTTTCATTGACAAAACTACTGGAGCAATACATTTACCGCACCGTGCTTACACCATTGATGGTAATTTATTTTATCGCGGTCAGTTAATAATCGAAAATTCAAGCCCTGCATAATATTCTTTTTCAAAAAAAGACCCATGTGAGCTAATTTCCATAAAATTGTTTCACATAGATTAAAATTGTATTAAATAAAAATACAATTTTACAGGTGATAACCTGAACGGTCTAAATGACAAAAAAAATCTTTTGATGAAAATTGGAATAGATATTATGGGCGGTGATTTTGCACCCGAATCAGCCGTTTTGGGAGCAATTGAAGCCTATAAAATATTGCCTGAGCATCAAAAAATCGTGCTTATTGGTGATAAAAATTTAGCAGAGCCTTTTTTTCAACAGAAAGCGTTTGATTCATCTTTAATTGAATTTATTCATACAGAAGAGGTAATCGGAATGGCCGAAAATCCAACACGCTCCATTACGAAGAAACCAAATTCTTCAATTGGAATCGGTTTCGAACTATTAAAACAAGGCAAACTTGACTCATTTGGTAGCGCCGGTAATACCGGTGCAATGCTTGTTGGAGCCATGTTAAGCGTAAAAACAATACCTGGAGTTATTCGCCCCGCACTTACCACTGTTGTTCCCAAACTGAGTGGTAAATTTGGCTTGTTGCTTGATGTAGGCGTTAATGCTGACTGCAGACCAGATTCTCTCGTACAATTTGGAATTCTGGCGAAAATCTTACTCGAAAAAGTTTATGGAATTGATAATCCGACCGTCGGTTTATTAAATATTGGAGAAGAGGACGAGAAAGGAAACATGCTAATGCAAACAGCATTTCCAATGATGAAAGAATCTGCTTTTTTTAATTTCATCGGAAATGTTGAAGGCCGGGATCTGTTTACAGACAAGGCCGATATTATTGTCTGCGACGGCTTTACCGGCAATGTGGTTTTAAAGCTCGCAGAATCTTTTTATGAAATGGCCGTTAAAAAAGGTTTTACTGACGAGTTTTTTGATCGGTTCAATTATGAAAAATACGGAGGAAGCCCCATCCTCGGTGTTAATGCACCGGTGATCATTGGTCACGGAATTTCTACCTCAGAAGCTATTAAAAACATGATTTTTCTATCCCGTAATGTCATCATAACCGATGTTATCGAAGATGTGAAAAATGCGTTTCTTTGCTTTCTTGATACCAGCATTTAAGCCAGCATCTATCTATGGCCTTTAAAATATATTTGAATGAGTAAAACAATTCATGCTGCTATTACAGCAGTTAACGGATATGTTCCTGACTATGTATTAACAAATCAGGAACTATCTACTATGGTTGATACAAATGATGAGTGGATCTTCTCACGTACGGGCATTAAAGAAAGGCGCATATTAAAAGAAGGTGGAACTTCTGATATGTGTGTTCATGCTATTAAAGGCCTATTAGAAAAAAGGGGCATTGGCCCCGAAGAGATCGAAATGGTTATATGTGCCACGGTCACTCCAGACATGACGTTCCCGGCAACAGCCAATATAATTTCTGATAAAGCTGGTCTTAAGAATGCCTGGGGTTTCGACCTTGCAGGTGCCTGTTCAGGTTTTATTTATGCCCTGACAGTTGGGGCAAAATTCATCGAGACCGGAACTCACAAGAAAGTACTCGTTATAGGGGCAGATAAAATGTCATCTATCATCAATTATAAAGACAGGTCAACCTGCATTATATTCGGTGACGGTGCAGGTGTAGTTTTGCTTGAACCAACTGAAGAAGGTGTGGGTATTATTGACTCTGTACTAAAAAGTGATGGTGCGGGCAGACAGTTTCTCTATCAGAAAGCTGGGGGTTCGTTGCATCCTGCAAGTCTTGAGACTGTACAGAATGAAGAACATTATGTCATTCAGGATGGAAAGACAGTTTACAAATTTGCCGTTAAAAATATGGCTGATGTAGCTGTTGAGCTTATGGAACGCAACAACCTGAAAGCTGACAATATTGCATGGCTGATTCCCCATCAGGCTAATCTGAGAATAATCTCTTCTACAGCAGAGCGTATGGGCCTGCCAATGGAAAAAGTAACCTTGAATATTGAAAAATATGGGAACACAACTGCTGGTACAATACCATTATGCCTCTGGGAATGGGAAAACAAGTTCAAGAAAAATGATAATTTAGTTCTCGCCGCATTTGGTGGAGGCTTCACTTGGGGTGCCGTCTATTTAAAATGGGCATATTAAAAGCGGAACAAATAAAAGAGCAAACAATGAATATTAAAGAAATACAGGAACTTATAAAGTTTGTTTCGAAATCAGGGGTCAACGAAGTTGCAATTGAACAAGTTGATTTTAAGATCACCATCAAAACAAACCAGCCAGTACAAGCCCAATATCTTGCTGCTCCTGCCCCGCAGGGTGTAACTCAAAATATCACAGGCAATACAGCACAAGTTGTTGAGCCAGTAGCAGAAATAAAAAAACCTGTAGAAGATGATTCTAAACTTTTAACAATAAGGTCACCAATGATTGGTACTTTTTATCGCACAACAGGCCCTGATAAACCACCATTTATCAGCGTTGGTGATGAAATTAATGTAGGCAAAGTTGTCTGCATCATTGAAGCAATGAAATTATTTAATGATATCGAATCTGAAATTTCGGGGCGTATCGTTAAAATACTAGTTGAAAATGCCAGCCCGGTAGAATACGATCAACCCTTATTCCTGGTAGAACTCCTTTAAGATACCCGAACCATTCAGTACCTCTTTACGTATCTTCATTTAGTCAGACGTTCATGTTCAAAAAAATATTAATTGCCAACAGGGGTGAAATTGCCCTCCGTATAATTCGTACCTGTAAAGAAATGGGGATTAAATCGGTGGCGGTATATTCAACCGCAGACAGGGATAGCCTGCATGTACGTTTTGCCGATGAGGCAGTCTGTATAGGCCCACCTGCCAGCAAAGATTCTTACCTGAATATTCCCAATATTATTTCTGCAGCTGAAATTACCAATGCTGATGCCATTCATCCGGGGTATGGTTTTCTTTCTGAAAATGCCAAATTTTCGAGTATTTGTGCTGAGCACGGTATTAAATTCATAGGTGCCAGCCCTGCCCAGATTAATGCCATGGGTGATAAGGCTTCTGCTAAAGAAACAATGAAAAAAGCAGGAGTTCCAACAATTCCTGGTTCTGATGGTTTAATCGCCAATGTGAAAGAAGGGATTAAAATTGCTGAAAAAATAGGTTACCCTGTCATGATCAAAGCTACTGCAGGCGGTGGTGGTAAGGGTATGAGAACTATCTGGTCAAGTGAAGACTTTGAAAAGCTATGGGACTCAGCCCGACAGGAAGCCAGTGCTTCTTTTGGTAATGATGGCATGTACCTTGAAAAATTTGTTGAAGACCCAAGACATATAGAAATACAGATTGTAGGTGACCAGTTTGGTAAAGTGTGCCACCTGTCTGAGCGTGACTGTTCTATTCAGCGCAGACACCAAAAACTAACTGAAGAATCGCCTTCTCCTTTCATGACAGATGAACTTCGTCAGAAAATGGGTGAAGCTGCTATCAAGGGAGCAAGTGCTGTTAATTATGAAGGAGCTGGAACAATAGAGTTTCTGGTTGATAAAAACCATAACTTTTATTTCATGGAAATGAATACCCGTATACAGGTAGAACATCCTGTAACGGAAGAGGTTATAAATTTTGACTTAATTAAAGAACAGATCAAGGTTGCTGCTGGTGTTCCAATTTCTGGAAAATCATATTTTCCGCAAGGACATGCAATTGAGTGCCGTATAAATGCTGAAGACCCCTTTAACAACTTTAGACCATCACCCGGTAAGATTACGCATTTTCATTCTCCGGGTGGCCATGGTGTACGTGTAGATACACATGTATATGCAGGTTATGTTATTCCCCCGAATTATGATTCAATGATTGCTAAAATTATTACAAGCGCACAAACGCGTGAAGAGGCAATCTCTACGATGGAAAGAGCACTTAGCGAATTTGTTATCGAAGGTATTAAAACCACGATTCCATTTCACCTTAGACTGATGCAGGATCCAAATTACAGGGCTGGTAATTTTACAACTAAATTTATGGAAACCTTTGACCTTAGCGAGTAAACTCGCCATCCTATGAGCTTCGACGACCAACGCAAATCTTTTTTTAACAGCCTGAATAAGAAAAAAAGAAATTCAGATGCTGAAATGTCATTCTTTGACCATCTTGAAGAGTTACGGTGGCATATTATCCGCTCGCTGATTGTAGTAGTTGTTATTGCAGGGGTTGCCTTTAGTTTCCCGCATTTTCTCTTTGATGTTGTTCTATTCGGACCTAAGAGATTAGATTTTTGGACATATCGCCAGCTTTGCCGCATTTCTGAACTGGTTCACCAGCCTGAACTATGCGTAAAATCGTTTCACTTTACAATGCTGAATACTGATCTTGCAGGTCAGTTTACCTGGAATTTTACTGCGGCCATCATGTCTGGTCTGATAATCGGGTTTCCATACCTCTTATGGGAATTATGGCGTTTCATAAGCCCGGCGTTAAAAGATGAAGAGAAGCGGCATTCTACAGGTATGATTGCCTTTGGCTCGATTTTATTCCTTTCTGGTGTTTTATTTGGGTACTATATAGTCATGCCCCTTACCATTAATTTTCTGGGTGGGTATACAATTTCAGACCAGATAGTAAATCAAATTACGTTAGATTCGTACTTCAGCATGTTGATTACGCTTGCCTTGGCTTCAGGTATAACTTTTGAGATGCCAATACTGGCATATTACCTTTCAAGGGTTGGCATAATAACACCAAAATTATTGCGTAATTCCCGACGCTATGCAGTAATTATTATTCTGATAGTAGCGGCGGTTATTACCCCAAGCCCAGATATTATGACCCAGCTTATTGTCTCAGCTCCGTTATTCATACTCTTCGAGATTAGTATTTTTGTTTCTGCAGGAGTCGAAAGAGGTAAAAGACGTGCAGAAAAGCGATTGATGAAAATATAATAAAACCACACGGTTCGCCTTTAGGCGGCATGATCTACTTACTGTAAAATAGTTTGCACATCATGCCGTTTTTATGTTCAGGCCTTTTATACTTGGTAACGCTATCAATCACTAAAATATAGTATAGTATTCATGAAAACCTTACTGATAATTTCTGCACTTGCTTTCACATTTCAGGCAAATGCAATGAGTATATTTTCCCATAAACCTGGAGATTCTCTTATAAAGAATCTCAGAAAAAATGAGCTGGCCGTTAAGTTTGCTAGTCATATCACCCAAAAAAGTTTATACGACCGGCTTACAGTGCTTACTGCCGATTCACTAGAAGGAAGGGAAACAGGCAAAGCAGGTGCACAAAAGGCTTCGAGATATATTGCCAGGAATTTCAAGTCATTTGGTTTAACCGCACCAGTTGCAGGATCCTATTTCTTTAACGTTCCTTTAGTTGAGAAAAGATTTGGTAAGGCCGAACTAAATATGGCAGGTACCGTTAAAAACGAGCACGAATGGTTCTACTATCCTACTGGTAGAGCTTCAGGAGGGGCTACTGTACAGTCAAAACTGTTTATTGTGGCCTTACAGGCAAGCACTGATTTACTTGAGTTATCCCTTAAAGGAATTGATTTATCAGGCCTTAGTATATTGGTTTTGCCAGGTAATACAACTAATGATCTTCAAAAGCGAACTTTTCGGTCGTGGTTAAGGGCAAATAACAGAAGCCTCTCATTTCTTTTTAGCAAGCAGCCTGCGTCTATATTGGTAATTGATGATTTTCCCGGTACACAAAATTTTACAGCCGATGAAGTAAATAAACGATATGCAAGCAAAACCATAAACTTCAAGGGTGAAAAGGAAACAACTTTGAGAAATGCACTTTTTGTATTATCCAGGCATGCTGTTGACAGACTTCTATCTTCGGCTGAGCCCAGCGTCAGGCTTTCTGGAAATCAACCGATGGCCAAAGCATTAACACTTGCAGGTCTTGAAATGGATGCAAAGCTAAAAACAGGAGGTATTTTAAGTATACCTGTTAAAATAGATATCATGGTACATTATACTGAGAGCCCGGTTGAAGCCAACGATGTACTGGGTTTTCTGGCAGGTACAGATCTGGCCGAAGAAGTACTGGTAATTTCAGCACATTATGATCATCTGGGCTTGCAGTATGGGAAAATCTACCATGGTGCTGATGATGATGGTTCTGGAAGCAGTGCCCTGCTTTCAATTGCAGGTGCATTTGCAGATGCTGCAAAACAGGGTCATAAACCAAGAAGAAGTATTTTATTTCTGGCAAATGTAGGTGAAGAAAAAGGTCTGTTAGGATCACAGTACTATAGTGAGCATCCTGTATTTGCGCCAGCAAAAACAATTACAGACTTAAATATCGATATGATAGGACGTATTGATTCTGCACACATGCAGGATTCTGACTATGTGTATACCATTGGTTCGGGTAAGCTAAGTTCAGCATTACAACAGATATCAGAGTCAACAAACAACCTGTATTCACACCTTAAACTCGATTATCGGTATGATGATCCAAATGATCCAAACCAATTTTACTACCGCTCAGATCACTATAATTTTGCGAAACTGAATATTCCCATCATTTTTTACTTTAATGGGGTTCACGCTGACTATCATCAGTCAAGTGATACAATTGAAAAAATAAACTTTGGGATTTATCAGAAAAGAGCCCAGCTGGTATTTTACACTGCATGGGAACTGGCAAACCGGGATAAACGGCCAATGGTAGATCGAACAAACGACTTCAAGTAAAAAAAAACTTAAAAGCTATACAGTTTTGTAAAATTATATTGCCAGAGCAAGAACTTTGCTCCAGGATGTTATTTTTTTCTAATTTTGAACTATGTCAAGTTTCGAACTCTATTTTGACCTTGCAGGTCTGGTTGTAATGGCTTTATTCTATGTTTTAATGTTTGCCAATATTGTGGCAAAAAGATAGACTTAATGGTTAGCAAAGCAATTATTACTGGTAAAGAATTGTTAGCTCAGTTCAGGTTTCCGCTCTATAAGTATAATGTCCTGCTTGATAAGAGTGATGGCACACAGGAAACCCGTACCAGAGAGATATATCAACGTAGTAATAGTGTAGCAATATTGCTTTATAATCTGGAGAGAAAAACGGTCATCCTTACTCTTCAATTTCGTCTGCCTGTATTTCTTTCAGGTATTTTAAACGGTCGAATTATTGAAGCGCCGGCAGGAACAATTGAAAATGAATCTGATTATCAAGCTATTATCAGGGAAACCCAGGAAGAAACAGGATATAAAATCTTGAAGCCAGTTAAAATTGCAGAATGCTTCGTCAGTCCAGGATCATGTGCTGAAAAAATAAGTCTTTTTATTGCTGAATATCAGCAAACAGATAAACACTCAGCAGGCGGAGGATTAAAAGAAGAGGGAGAAGATATTGAAATATGTGAGTTATTATTTGAAACTCTGAGAGTAAACATGATGAATGGTGAAATCTATGATGCCAAAACCTTAATACTACTGCAGTATCTTGAGATTCATTATTTTAGATCACCTTCTCTCTGAGAAAAAATTTTCAGCATTCAACAGTGAATTTGTTCTAAATATTAAATGGCTAACAAAGCAGAACAGTTTCAGTCTGATATAGAAGTCAAGGCTTTCGATCAGCAACATAGAAAAACTATTAATAATAATATTGGCAAGTATAACAACGCTGTTGCTGGTGCATTACCCAAATTCTATCACCTCGAAAATTCGAAACGCCGGGCACATACCGTAAAATGGAAAGCCATTGAAAATATGGACAGGTACCTTCTTGAATTTGAGCAGAATTTCACGCGTCGGGGAGGTAAAGTAGTCTGGGCTAATGACGCTGCCGAGGCCAACCATGAGATTCTCAATATTCTGAGAAAACATTCGGCAAAAATGGTCGTGAAGTCAAAGTCTATGGTCACTGAAGAAATTCAGTTAAATGAAAGCCTGATACACCATCAGATCGAATCTGTAGAAACTGACCTTGGAGAATATATTGTTCAATTGCTCGGGCAGAAGCCTTACCATATTGTAACGCCCGCAATGCATCTGAGTAAGAATGAGATTGCAAAATTATTTCATGAGAAATTTGGGAGTCCGATTGATGCCAGCCCTGAACAGATTACCGAAGTCGCCCGCGGAATTATGCGTGAAAAGTTTGTTAAGGCCGATATTGGTATTACAGGGGCGAATTTCCTGATTGCTGATACCGGGAGCATTTGTGTAACTGAAAATGAAGGTAATGCACGCCTTTCTATGAGCTTTCCTAAAGTTCATATCGCCATCGCTGGAATTGAAAAAATACTGCCCAATATGGCTGATCTCGACCTTTTCTGGCCTTTACTGGCTTCCCATGGCACTGGTCAGAATCTCACTGTTTATAACAGTCTGATTAACGGACCCAAACAAGAAACAGAAATTGATGGTCCTGAAGAGATGTATGTTATACTTCTTGATAATGGCAGAACGAACTTGCTCGCCCAGAAAGAACAACGGGAAAGTCTTTACTGCATTCGTTGTGGTGCCTGCCTTAATGCCTGTCCTGTTTATAAAAACATCGGTGGTCATTCTTATGAAACAACGTATAGTGGTCCGATAGGCTCCGTCATCACACCCTATATGCGTGAGATGTCTGATTTTAAGCATCTAAGTTTTGCTTCGAGTTTATGTGGGGCATGTACTGAAGTATGCCCTGTGAAGATCGAAATACATAAAATGCTATTGGTTAACAGGCGCGACAGTATTGATAAAAACCTTGCCTCAAGGCCTGAGATGTGGGGGTGGTTTTTCTTCAAGCGCTTCATGCTTAGCAGAAAGTTGCTTGATTTAACGAAAGGCCCGTTTAAGAATTTTGTTTTAAAAAGACTGTTTTCACTGGACTGGGCTAAAAGAAGAGTTTTACCAGATGTAGCGCCCCAATCATTCAGCGAACAATATATTAAGTCACAAAAAAATACATGATAGATTACGCGTCTAGCAATTTCCCATATCCTGATGAGCTTTTAACTATACTGTACGAAAATCTTCTTCGCCCTAGACTCATTGAAGAAAAAATGTTGATTCTACTCAGACAGGGGAAATTGGGAAAATGGTTCTCCGGTATTGGGCAGGAGGCTATTTCAGTAGGCGCCTGTCTTGCCATGCGTTCAAATGAATATATACTACCCATGCATAGAAACCTGGGTATTTTTACCAGCAGGCAGGTTCCGCTAGAGAGGTTGATTGCACAATTCAAGGGTTATACTGAAGGATATACAAAAGGTCGTGACAGGTCTTTCCATTTTGGTAATAAAGAACACCATATTGTCGGTATGATCTCGCATCTTGGCCCCCAGCTTGCTGTAGCTGATGGTATTGCACTCGGCAGTTTAATTAATGGTAAAAATGAAGTTTGCCTGGTTTTTTGTGGTGAGGGTTCAACCAGCCAGGGTGATTTTCATGAAGCCTTAAATGTAGCGGCTGTTTGGAATTTGCCTGTAATATTTGTTATTGAAAACAATGGATACGGGTTATCTACCCCTATCAGTGAACAATATAAATGTGCCAGTTTAAGTGATCGTGGACTTGGATATGGTATTGAAGCCATACAGATAGATGGCAATAATATTCTTACTGTTTTTGATACATTCAATATGCTGGCATCTTCAATCAGAGAGAATCCACGACCAGTTCTCATTGAATGTATGACCTTCAGGATGCGAGGGCATGAAGAGGCCTCTGGCACAAGATACGTGCCTCAGGAGCAACTTGATCAGTGGACAGCAAAAGACCCAGTTCTTAGTTTTGAGCAGTATTTGCTCAGTAAGGGTATTTTGAATCAGCAAATCATAGCCGGTTTAAAACAGCAAATTCATATTGAAATAGAGACAGCTATTGAAGTTGCATTTTCAGGTACCGCTTCAACTGCAACAGCAACTGAAGAGATGAATGATGTGTATGCCCCCCTTGAAGCTGTAGCAAAATTTGGATTGCCTAAAATTGTCGAACCAGGAAGATTTCCTGCACCCATGCCTGAGCTACCTCACCTAAAGTCTTTACCGCCTGAGGCCCAGTTTCCTGATAAACGTTTCATCGATGCAATCACCGAATGTCTCGGCCAATCAATGGAGCGATACCCTGAACTAATTTTAATGGGGCAGGATATTGCTGAGTATGGTGGTGCCTTTAAAGTAACTGAGGGATTACTTGAAAAGTTTGGTAAAGCCAGGGTTCGAAATACACCTCTTTGTGAATCTGCAATAGTGGGCATCGGACTTGGTCTGGCCATAAAGGGAGGTAAATCAGTCATTGAAATGCAGTTTTCTGATTTTGTGACCATGGCTTTCAACCAGATTGTTAATAATCTGGCTAAAACTCATTATCGTTGGGGGCAGTCAGCAGATGTGGTCATACGCATGCCATGTGGAGCTGGCACAGCCGCAGGACCTTTCCATTCTCAGACAAATGAAGCCTGGTTTCTAAAAACCCCCGGATTAAAAGTAGTTTACCCCGCATTTGCCTTCGACGCCAAAGGCCTGCTTGCGGCAGCCATTGAAGACCCAAATCCAGTACTATTTTTTGAACATAAATTCCTGTATCGCAGTTTAAAAGGTAAAGTTCCAGATCAGTATTATACCCTGCCTATAGGCGTCGGAATGCGACTTCAGGAAGGAACTGATGTTAGCATAATTACCTATGGACTTGGCGTTCACTGGGCATTAGACAGCCTTGGCAGACACCCTGAGATTAAGGCTGATTTAATTGACCTTCGAAGTCTTATGCCCTGGGACAAGGAGCTTGTTCTAGAAAGTGTGCGCAAAACAGGTAAAGTAATTATCTTGCATGAAGATACCCTGACTTGCGGCATGGGAGCAGAAATCGCTGCCTATTTAGCTGAACACGCATTTGACAGTCTCGATGCCCCTATATTGCGCTGCGCTAGTCTTGATAGTCCGATACCCGCCAGCAAAAGTCTGGAAGATCAGTTTTTGGCATCATCAAGGTTCGAAAATGATTTATTGAAGCTCTGGAAATACTAAACGCGGACTTCACAAACTTAAAGTTCATAAAATCTGCTTTTGTATCTTATTTATATTCCTTCAGACTTCTCTTATTTCGAAGCCATATAATCATTGTCAGATTACAGAGTGATTTCACATGTGTAATAGTTGACAATACTCTTATTTCGAAGCCATATAATCAAGTGTCAGATTACACAGTGATTTAACTCCGAGTGCAAAACCTGATTCATCAATATAAAAATCAGGTGTATGGTGTGAAGGTGCTTTCAGTGGATCCGCACCTTTAGGCATGCCACCAAGGAAAAAATAAATGCCCGGAACCTTTTCTTGATAAAAGCTGAAATCTTCAGCACCAGTAACTGCTGGCTTTAATAAAACATTGGATGCGCCTGCAGTCTTCTGAAGACTTGGAAGCATTTGAGCTGTCAAAGCCGGATCATTAAATGTGACAGGATATCTGGTTGTATAGGGTAATTTAATTTCGACAGTCGCATTTTGTGCCTCAGCAGTTTTGGTAGCAATCTGAATTACCCGTTCGTTTAACATCTTGATATCTGATTTAGAAAATGCCCTGAGAGTACCGGTTAATTCAACAGTTTCAGGAATGATATTCGGGCGATTCCCCCCCTTAATAGAACCTACGGTTACAATCGCGGGGTTTTCAGTAAGATCAAGGTTTCTGCTAACAATTGTCTGAAGATTATTGACAATTTCAGCTGCCACAACAATTGGGTCTATACTTGACCATGGATATGCACCATGTGCAGAGCGACCTTTAATAATCATTTGAAAATCAGTACTCGCAGCCATGGTTCCACCTGGACGGTATAAAATAGTGCCCACCTCTGCAGCAGAATTAATATGCAGACCAAAAATCACATCAACTTTAGGGTTTTCAAGTACCCCTTGTTTGACCATTTCTTCAGCTCCACCTTTTTCACCAACTGGAGTTCCTTCTTCTGCCGGCTGAAATATAAATTTAACTGTACCATGAATATCCTTTCTCATTGACGATAAAACTTCAGCCACGCCCATCAGAATTGCCATATGAGAATCATGACCACAGGCATGCATGACACCAACTTGCTGACCATTATACATCGTCTTTACCTTTGAGGCAAAAGGCACAGGTGTACGCTCTACTACTGGCAACCCATCCATATCTGCACGCAGGGCAACTACAGGACCAGGAAAGCCCCCCTTAAGAACGCCAACGACACCTGTTTTAGCCACATGCTCGGTAACAACAATACCCAATGATTTTAGATATCTGGCAATAATTTCTCCTGTTCGAACCTCACTATTACCGAGTTCAGGGTGCTCATGAAAATCACGTCTCCAGGCCACAACTTTACTTTGTATAGCATCGGCCTTCGTACTTACTGTTGCTCTTAAATCAGGCTGCTGGGCAAAGGCAGAAAAAGAAATTGACCCCAGAAATAACAGGTAAAATACGTTGTTCATAAAATAATGGATTCTTAAATACGTGGATGCTAACCTAAGCAAACAAAATCGCATTACAGAACTAGTATCCTGCATTCATTCAGAATCTGGAAACCAATCAGAAATTACCTGATTCTTTTTACACCTGTTTATACCCCTTAAAATGGGTAAGATTAAGATTCCGTGAAAACTATTTTTTAGGAGGCAAAGGTGCCTGTTCACTCATGATATAATAACCCATTGTCGCACAATCACAGTCTAGATCAGGTTCAATTTTCAACTTTGAGGTAAAGTATTTATAAAAATCTATCCGTCCCCTGGCTTTTGAAGCAGCATCTGCAGTACGTCCGGTACCGCATTCAACACCACCATTAACGATATTAATTACCATTCCAAAACCAGGCTTACGGTTAAGTGCCACATCTTCAGCTGAAGGCTGCCACGCTCCAGTGATAACCTCATGACAGGAAGGCTTATTATTTTGTTTACGCATCCAAAACCAAATAGCAGATTCAAATACTACCACTGGATCTTCACTAAGCAATTCAGGCTTTTCTACCAGTGGCAAATCTAAATCTTTACCTGCTTCACCATAGTTATACAGGTAAGAGATTTGTAAAGCCCCACGCCCATAATAGTTCTTTCCTGTGACTGGCAGATAGGCGGATCTACCAGGACTATTATATACCGGACAATTACCTGTTATGCAAGCCTGCTCTTCAACAAACACCAAACCCCAGCTTAGTGGGCCTCCTGGGGCTTCTGCCCAGCCCCCTGTTGTTTCCTGAGCAATAACAGCCAGAAACGCAGCGAGCTCATTTTTTCGGATTTTAAGATCACCCTCAGCCAGAAATAATGGAAATTTAGCCGCTGCCTCTTTTAATCCCTTATACGTATAAACCTTATTACGGTGGGGAAAAAAGAGATTAAATTGATTGGCAGTAAGCACGGGCTTAAGATTATCTTCTGTTGAAATTTTATTACACCCCAAAATCAGGCAGAATGGAAAAGCAATTAGAATTACCAGAAGAACTCTTTTCATGCAGTATTAACTTAGTTCGTAAGTTAATATTTTATGCAGGCTTTGGTAAATTTGAATTGTGTTGTAATGAAAAAAATATGCCCCCATCTGGATCTCAAAACCATGTGAAAGCCTTTGTCATGAGAAGCATGGCCTGTTTGAACAGTGGTTTGAGACATAGGTTTTAAAGTAGTGATTTGATCAGCGCCTCTGTCGTAAGGCCCTCAGCCTCAGCTCGGTAATTACGAACCAGGCGATGACGCAGCACAGGAATAGCAACAGCCTGAACATCTTCAATATCAGGAGCGTATTTACCAGCAAGAACGGCATGGCATTTAGCACCCAGAATAAGATACTGGGACGCACGGGGTCCTGCACCCCAACTTATGAATGAATTAACCTGAGAAGTCGCAAACTGATTATTGGGTCTGGTTTTACTTACCAGTTTAACAGCATATTCAAGTACGTTATCAGTAACAGGAATCTTTCTGATAAGTAGCTGAAATTCTTCAATTTCTTTAGCACTCAACATTTTAGTTAACACAACCTTTCCTGCAGAAGTCGTATTTTTAACCACCTGTAATTCCTCCTGAAATGAAGGATAGTCAAGTAAAATATGAAACATGAACCTGTCTAGCTGTGCTTCAGGTAAAGGATAAGTTCCTTCCTGTTCAATCGGGTTTTGAGTGGCAAGCACAAAAAACGGATTGGGTAATGCATTATTAACACCTGCAACAGTTACCGTTCTCTCCTGCATGGCTTCAAGCAATGCTGCCTGTGTTTTTGGAGGGGTACGGTTAATTTCATCAGCAAGCACAATATTGGCAAAAACTGGTCCTTTGATAAATTTGAACTTACGGTCTTCACCCAAAATCTCTGAGCCCGTTATATCTGAAGGCATCAAATCAGGAGTAAACTGTATTCTGTTGAAATTTAAATCAAGCACCTGTGATATTGTCTGCACGAGTAGCGTTTTTGCAAGCCCGGGAACCCCTACCAGCAGACAATGCCCACCAGAAAAGATAGATATCAGTACAAGCTTTATTACTTCCTCCTGACCAAAAATGACTTTTGCTAATTCTTTACAGATATCCTGATAAGATTTAGACAGTCTGTCTACTGATTCAACATCAAGATTTGAGGAAGCCTGCATTTTACAACCTGTTTGCTTTTTTAACCCATGATTTCATGTCCTTACATTGAAGGTATTCAGCATCAATTTTAATATAGGTAACCAGTTTCTTGCGTTCAACCCAGTCAGAAAAAATTTTACCCTGCTTTGCTTGTAAGGCAAAAGCTTGAATACGTGCATAATCCTGAACCAAATCTGCTTTATGGGGTGAAGTCTTAGATGCAAGATTAACAAGCCTGAAGCCTTTTTTATTACCCTCAGCCTGACTATATTCAAGTGCAGGAGTAACATCACCTGCTTTCATGGTATCAACTACTGAGAAAATTGTAGGTTTTGTATGAATTACCTGTTCGATCTGATCAAGAGGCAGGGCTGTAGGATAAATCATCCCTGCATTACCTTTTGACTGATCATCATCAGAAAATAGAACAGCACCCTGGGCAAAATTGATTCGTTTTGATTTTATCTGTTTATAAGCTGAATCAAGTAGTATTTTAGCCGAGTCAAGATCTGACTGACTTACTTCAGGAATAATCAGAATATGCCTGGCATGAATTTGATTTCCTCTACGTTCTAAAACCTGTATCAGGTGATAACCAAATTCAGTTTCGACAGGCATTGATAACTCTCCTGGCTTAAGTCTATAAGCAACAGCTTCGAATTCTTTGGCAAAGGTTCCTCTCAAAGCAAATCCAAGATCCCCTTCTTTACTCGACGACCCGGGATCCTGAGAATATAATAAGGCCATAGTTTCAAATTTCTTGCCATGTTTTATTTGTTCGCGAAGATCTACAAGCTTGTCTCTTGCTGTCTGTTTTTCTTTGGCGCTAGGTTTGGGTGTTTTAATAATTTGAGCGACAACTACTTCAGTACCTATCAGCGGAATACTATCTTTCGATGTATTGTAAAACTTTGTGACATCAGCAGGTGATACAGTTACTTTTTCTACCAGTTTACCACGCATTTTCTGAGACAGCTTATTGGCATGTACATCTGGCCTTACTTCTTCTTTATATTCGAGTAAGCTTTTTCCAAGTACAGCCTCCATTTTTTCCTGGTCACCGCCGTAATAATTTTTCATCATTACGTTGAAACGCTGATTCATATCATTATCAACGTCAGCTTCATCAACCGTTACACTATCAATGGCGGCCTGTATCAGGAGAAGTTTCTTGGTCATCAAATCAGAAAGCAGCAGGCACTTGGCGTTTGGATTTTTTAGTATTTCAGGATTTTCCTGTCCCTCATTAATCAGCTGCTTCTGAATATCTGATTCTAGAATCTCTTTGTCACCTACTACAGCGACGACCTTATCGGCAGAAATTGTTTTTTGAGAAAAGGCTGGCTGTATACAGGCCAGAAACAGAATAAAAAAGGTGATTCTTTTAATCATACGATGTACATTAGCCCAAAAGCGGTTAACTAAACCGGCAATAAAGTGCTTTATCTGGCGAAGATACATAAAATCATAAACGTGCGCATATACAGTTAATTATAGTGCTGCAAAACTAATCAGAGCTCATGGAGAAACTAATAATACCGACATTCGATCTACCTGTTTCTGGTCTGATGACTGAAGAATTATTCTACCTTAAAAATGATAAGTTACTGTCATACAATGAAATAAATATAGAAAATGTCATAAAAGAACCAATAACAGTAATGGATAAAGACGTTCCCGTTGAAACTGTTAATTTTAAAAAAATGCAAACAAAAGGTTTCTATAAGAAGCCTTTATTGTTTCTTTCTACTGGTGGTCAGAACCCTCATAACGAATCAGCGTATAATTTGCTGGCAAATATCCTGAAAGCATTAAATCTTACGTTTGATGATATTGCTCTTCTTGAAATTACGGGCAGCCAATCATTACCTCTTGAATTACTGATCAATGAATACAGGCCAAAGCTTGTTATTTCTTTTGGTGCAGAATCAACCCTAGACGTCTGGCCTCAAGGTTCTATACTAAATATTCCGGCTAAGCATGATCAGGTTCTTTATTTTAAAGCTGTCAGCCTGAAAGAATTGGAAGACGATAAAGCAAGCAGAGCCGCACTTTGGAACAGTTTGAAGATTTTATTTAAAATTCAATAACCTCACTATGTACGAATCTGTACCGACACATTCCCCACTGATATTTGCCACACATAATAATCATAAACTTGAAGAGGTTAGCCAGATGATCGGTTCTGTCATTAAATTACAGTCGTTGACAGACATAGGTATACATGATGAAATAGAAGAAAATGGAATTTCTTTTGAAGAAAATGCACTGATCAAGTCAAGATTCATCTATGAACAGACTGGAAAAAACTGCTTTTCAGATGATAGCGGCTTAGAAATCGACGCATTATCCGGGGCACCAGGTATTTTCTCTGCCAGGTATAGTGGATCACGTGATATGAATCAAAACCTTGAGTTAGTTTTGCATAATATGACTGGCCAGTCTATCCGAACAGCTCGCTTTGTCTGTGTTATCTGTTTGATTACAAATGGTCAGGTACTTTATTTCACTGGTAAAATTGAAGGAGTAATATTGCATGAACCCCAGGGTAAGGCCGGTTTTGGTTATGATCCGATCTTCAGGCCTGAAGGGCATGCTTTGAGTTTTGCAGAAATGGATACGGGCTTAAAGAATAAAATCAGTCATAGGGCACTTGCCATTCAATCATTAAATACTTACTTGAGAAAATAGTACTTACTTGGGGCTTGGGTGGGTAAGCGTATCACCCACACCAGTACGCGACAAAGTTGAATCTGCAGGAGGCACAAATTGATTATTTCTCCTGGTTTTATCTAACGGTAGTTCAGGAGAAACTGGCTTGGTGAGTAAACCAGTATCCCGTTTTAAGAGAACACCCTTTGCTGGCTTTGCTCCTTTTTTCACCTTTGGTTTTGGAATATCCAGTATATTTTCAGAATAATCATCATCTAAAGCCCCGGTTGCAGATTTTTTATTGACAATAGAATCTTCCTTAATAACTTCTGGTTTGGGTTTTAAAAACAGATCTGCTTTTGAACGCGGCCTTTCACTTTCACGCCAGTAAAAACCTTTTAGTCTCTCACTACCAGGATCTATTTTTTTTAATGGAAAGAAATGCCCTTCCGGTTCATCAACAGCAGTAAAAGATTCAGCCTTATTTTCTTTAAACCGCATTAAAAAGTAACTTCCGATCTCAGAATTCAGACCGCTGATCGTACTCTTTATTTTATGAGTGACACTATCCTTCTTATCATCTGTAGCATAATACAAACTTTTACCATTGCCTTCAACCCGCATTCTTTCAAGATGGTTATTATTGAATTTGCCAAACATGTCACGGCCACTGATTTGATTAAACCGCTCCTTATTTATCAGGCTGTCAACTCTGCTGATGATAAAAGAAGAGTGAATAATTATTAGGCTATCAAGCTTTTTGTCTTTTAAGCGTATAGAAATCGTATCGCCAGTCATTTGTGCACCCTCAGTCCACAATGCTGGTTTCTTGAAACAACGAATGGTCGAGTCAATATAGGTGTATACGAGTGAATCTGCTGCTGCCTGAAAATCTGATTTAAACAGTTTTGCATGATGATAGGCAAACACTACCCTGAAATGGGTAGTATCAGCGAAAGTAAATGGTTTGTATAGCTCTTTTTTGAGAGCCCTGCCAGTGAAGGCAAGCAAATCTGGTATCTGATAATCTCCTTTTAATGAAGCCAGTTTCTTTTTAAGAGAATCAAGTTGCCTGACACTTATTTTAACCGGCATATTCACAGGTGTATCTATAACTCTGACTGTCAATGACTTTTTACCAAAAAGCCGGCTAAAAAAGCTCTTCCTGCCAGGCTCCAACGTAAATTGCCGGGTATCTGTTTGATCTTTTAAGTTGGTAACTTTACTTGTATCAGGTGAGTTGACACCGACAGGGGAATTAGTTAAAACAGGACTACTTTTTTCTGCGGCAACAGTACCTGTCTTTAATTTTGTTGTTGATTTTCTGGTGGCTATTGCATTTGAAAGCCCTGTTAGTTGATCCCCGGATTTTAGATTCCCCGACACAGGCAATAGTGCTGACTTATCTTTTAGCGGTTTAATTGCCGTATTCTTTAATTTCAAACTGTCTTCAATAACTGCAGTTTTGATTCTTGCAACAAGCTGATCTGCCACCCGGCCAAGACTATCATGCGCAAAAGGTCTGTTCCTTACTTTTAACGGAATACGAGGCGCCAGATGCGGCCTGGCTTTTTCACCCGTAAGTGAAAGAGTCATCAGCGTATCGGCTGTGAGAAAAGTTGAATCTACTCTCTCTTTTAAAACTTTCGGAGCTCTGACAATTGCCTGATTCTTTTTTATGCTCAGATCTGGAATCGGTGCATGTGAGGGGTTAGCTCCTGGCTGCCCTGCTGAAATTTCTTCTGAATGTCCGGCAAGTATTTCTGCATAGGTAGGAGTACGTTCTTTTACTGGCCTAATTTTACCCTTAACCCCTGGCTTAAGAGAATCAACAGTCTTTGAGGCTTGTTTAAGCGTATCGGATGCTGTTGTTAAAAATATGAACAATGGTTTATGAGTAACGTAGGTCTGTTCATTCACCTTATTGTACTGTGCGATACCTCCTCTTATAATACCATTATCAGTTGAGTCTGTAAAAACTACATGACCGATAGCCCGGCCAAATCCCGAGCGTTTATCGTAGTACAAACTGTCACCCACCAATTTTTTACTTCCATTCAGATAATAAGCATGCTGTCTGAAATTTGCCTGATCATTGGCTGTATTATATTGCCCGTTTTCACAGTATATAAAATCATCGCGGCTTTGAATTTTTGTAGGACCGAAGAAGTAGGCAATTCTGGTATTCGTATTATATTGCAAGGTATCAGACTTAATCGTTGTCTGAGGAGTTAAAATAGAAACATCTGTTTTAAAGTAACAGATCTTTGTATTTTCATAGTAGTATCCGGTGCGGCTAACCAGTATATTATCTTTATTTATAATTTTCCCTCCGTCAAAATAGGTTCCAACCTTTGTGCCCAGATCGTAATTCAACCGGTCAGTAGTAAGCACACCCTGCTTGTCAGTCATCACGCAATGATCAAACATCTCGGCTTTTTGGGTACCCCCATCATAAAATAATTTATCACCTGTAATGGTGACTGTATCTGCCTGATGAATAACCACATGACCAAATGCTTCAAGTCTGTTTTCATTTGTATAAAGCCTCGAGCTGTCTGCCGTCATATTAGCATTACCCTGAGAAAAAACAGCCCGATCTTTAAAGTATGTAATGGTTTTACCGTCTTTAGTTACCACAAATGCGTCTAGTTTTCCGTCAGGGCGGGCAGCCGCAACCTTGATAGGCACACCATGAGAAGGTACTAGAAGAGGTTTTGGTGCTGTCTGAGGACTGGCAGTTTTAAGCGTTTGTGCGAATACTGAAAACCCTGAAGCAATAAAACTGCTAATCACTACGAATTGAATAAATATGCTTTTTGACAACCTCATTTTAATTAACAGCCCAATTTTATGCTTAAAAGCGGTTTAATTCTTATTAATCCTGTTTAAAATCAAGTTACATTAACCTATCCGTCAAAGGTAATTTTGAGACTGAGAAATTAGGTAATCCAGATTAAAAAAAACAGATCTTATATTTACGAATAAATAAGATTGATTTAATGACCACCGATATTTTTTTAGCCCGTTTAAAATCATTTATAGAAGGTGAGGATCTTTTTGAGCCTCATCAGCTGGTGATACTTGCTGTAAGTGGGGGTAGAGATTCTATGCTTCTGGCCTGGGCATTTAGTAAACTGGGCTATAACTTTCAGATCGCCCATTGCAATTTCCAACTTCGGGGTGAAGAATCAACTTTAGATGAAGAACTGGTTAGAAATACGGCACATAATTATGGTGTTAAATTTCACCTTAAACATTTTAATACTGATGATTTTGCCAGGGCTAATCATATTTCAACGCAAATGGCCGCAAGAGAACTTCGCTATGCCTGGTTTGAAGAGATTCGCATTCTGGAACAAAATGCCATGATCGGTCTTGCTCAACATGCAGGTGATCTCAGTGAAACGATATTAATCAACCTGATCAGAGGTACTGGTATTGCAGGTATGCATGGTATTTTAGCCAGGCGTGAGTTTCTGATCAGGCCAATGCTTTTTCTAAACAGGGATGAGATCGATATATTAATTGCTCAGAATACTATTCAGTACAGGGAAGATGCTTCTAATAATTCAACAAATTACCTGCGTAATAAGCTCAGAATAAAGGTAATGCCGGTTTTAAGAGAAATTAATCCATCAATTGAACAAACATTTATTGAAAATGCGTCAAGAATGGCAAGCGTTGAGCGATTATACCAGCAACAGATATCAACTATAAAATCAGAATTACTTCAAGATTTACCAGATGGAAGTATACAGATTTCTATTGAAAAGTTGGTAACACTGAAAGCCGACGCCAGGTTTGTATTATACGAAATATTGAAATTTTATGGCTTTACTGATGCTGTAACGGTACAAATCATCGCAGGTATGCGTAATCAGAGTGGAAAAATATTTCATTCGTTATCCCATACTGTTCTTAATAACAGAGCATATCTGTTACTTGAAAAACAGATTCAGGAAATACCAGGTTTTAACAATTCTCCGGATTTTAAGCGTTCGTTTAAAGTTCAATATCCTGCTTCTCTACTAAAAACCTATCCGTCAGATTACAAAATAGCGTATTTTGATGCTTCATTTGCAAGCATGCCTCTCGAAATGCGTAACTGGCAGGAAGGTGATTTCTTTTACCCTTTGGGATTGAAGCATAAAAAGAAATTGAGTGACTTTTTCACAGACAATAAAGTAGCATTAACTGAAAAACGCCGGATACCTATCGTTTTACATAAAGGTGAAATAATCTGGATAGTTGGTTACCGTATTGACGAACGTTTTAAGGTAACTACAAAAACCAGTAAAATTCTTAAGCTCACCTATCTTGGTAAATTATCACCGCCGATATGATCAAACAAAAAAACCCGGGATTGACTTATTACAGTTATAATAACCTCTAATTAACCTAAATCAAATTTGAATTATGGAAAAGTACCTACTGATTGCCTTTATGCTTTTTGCCCCCGCGGCAAAGCAACCTACAAAACCTATTCTATGCTGTGGAAAAACTGCCACCGAACAGTTTGCTGCATTTGCTTCAGATCCGAATTTCGTAAAAATTCACGTTTTGCCAGCAAGTTTTAACTATGTAGCCGGAGCTGGAGCTGATATTCATTTTACAGCAACCGATGGAACACTTGCGCATGGTTATGAATTTAAGGCAGCTAAAAAAACTAATAATTATCTGCTCGTTATTCATGACTATTTGGGCTTGGGCGATTATGCGAAATATGAATCAGAAAAATATTTTAAAAGTCTTAAAGACGTTAACGTTATCGCCATTGACTTATACGATAATAAGACTACAACTAACCCTGACTCGGCAAGGAAATTGATGCAGGCAGTTACAACAGTGCGTGCTACTGCTATTATACAGGGTGCGATAAAAATGCTTGGCAAAAATGCACGAATCGGAACTATTGGCTGGTGCTTTGGTGGAGGATGGTCATTACAAACTGCATTGGCAGCAAAGCAGCAGACCGTTGCCTGCGTCGTTTTTTATGGTATGCCTGAGCAGGATGTAACCAAACTTAAAACCTTGCATTCAGATGTACTGGGTATCTTTGCCAATAAAGATAAATGGATCACACCAGCCGTTGTTACAGGTTTTGAGGAAAACATGAAAAAGGCAGGTAAAACACTGACAGTTAACAGTTATGATGCAGATCATGGTTTTGGAAACCCAAATGGGCCTACACACAATGATCTTGCAGCATCTGATGCTTACAGTAAAGCTGAAGCTTATCTGCATGCAAGATTTAAATAATTAATATGTTGCTATGACAATGAATGAATCAGAATCTTTTGATGTGATAATAATAGGGGCTGGTCCAATCGGTATGGCCTGTGGAATTGAATGTGACAAAAAAAATCTAAGCTATGTTATCATAGAAAAAGGTTGTCTGGTTAATTCCATTTATGATTACCCCCTGAACATGACTTTTTTTTCGACTTCTGAAAAGTTAGAAATTGGAGAAGTTCCATTCATGTCAATCAGTAGTAAGGCCAACAGGCCTGAAGCCCTTGAATATTACAGGAGGGTAGCTTTATTCTGGAAAATGAATATCAGGTTATATGAGCCAGTGAGCCATATCAGCAAAAGATCTGATCATTATGAAGTTGTCAGTAGCAAAGGAATTTACCGGTCAGAAAGTTTAATTATTGCTACCGGATTTTATGATATTCCCAACCGGCTGGGCATACCTGGTGAAGATTTACAAAAGGTAAAACATTATTATCAGGATGCCCATCCGTTCTTTGGTCAGAAACTTGCAGTAATCGGGTCTGCAAATTCTGCTGTAGACGTAGCGCTTGAATGCTACAGAAAAGGTGCGTCAGTTACTATGGTCATTAAAAATCATCAGTTTAATGATAATGTCAAATATTGGGTTAAGCCTGACATTGAAAACAGAATTAAAGAAGGTTCTATTAAGGCCTACTTTTCCTCAGAAATTACAGAGATAAATGATACTCATATTCTCGTTAAAACGCCTGATGGTATGATAGAACTAGAAAATGATTTCGTTATGGCTATGACAGGATATTTACCGGATTTTAATTTTTTATCCTCATTAGGCATAACATTCAGAGATGATTCATTTAATACGCCAACGTATAATGAACAGACCATGGAAACAAATCAGGAAAATGTTTATCTCGCTGGAGTAATTTGCGGGGGATTAAATACCAGAAAATGGTTTATTGAAAATTCCAGAGTACATGCAGCAGTTATCGCTACAAAAATCTGGGAAAAGATTAAAATGGGTGTAACCGAATAGACGTTTGAACCGTATAAATCAATAAAATAGCAATTAGTTAACATTGTCTTAACATTAAAGATATATTATGTTAACTTTGACTTACACTGTTACTGGATCTTATACGATGAAGCACTTAAACAACCACTCCAGCCCAGCCATTTACCATACGTTAATTGGTCGGCTGCTTTGCATCATGCTTTTCCTGATGTTTTCAACAATAAGTATTATGGTGATACTTTCTATCGCAAATAATATGCATTATGGTCAGTTGATAGGTATTTTAAATAC